>Ga0163111_10003211_pt1 | contig 10511 bp, 5 predicted proteins | sample CRUFie1St18metaG_FD_109645 | JGI IMG/M metagenome (GOLD analysis project Ga0163111, IMG submission 109645) | Marine microbial communities from the Costa Rica Dome - CRUD Field 142mm St18 metaG | ecosystem: Environmental > Aquatic > Marine > Oceanic > Photic zone | place: Costa Rica: the Eastern... | reverse complement strand
GTGCCCAAGATAAATCATATGGATTATGGCCTTGCATACTTACTGTATCTGCCGTGCCGCCTGAATAACTAACACCAGTAAGTCCATATACACTTGGTGCAGCATTTAAATCTTTAAACACTAGATATTCTGCTCCAGTACTATTATTTTCTTCATAAGCAACTAGTTTACCGTTTTTAATATCCCAACTGTATCCAAAATATGTGTTAGTTGCATCAGCATTACCGTGTTCTTTAAATGCTTCAATATTTTCTACATGTGTACTATCGGACAGTTTATACTTCATAATTCTACCAACATTATTTTTACTATCTACCACATAGCCACTATCGGATGTGTATATAAAGTCGCCGTCTCTTACTAGTTTATACCCTGGGTAAGCGTTACCCTCAGTAATTTGATCACTACTTAATTCAGTAAAATTGTTTGTTATATCTAATGCTTTTATATATGCTGCATAATTTGGTGTAACTTGGGTACTATTAGTTTTTGTATATAGGAATCTATCTCCATCTAAAACGTTGTTAGTTGGTGAATTGTTTTGAGGATAAAAATTTTCGTTACGTGTTAGATTTTCGCTCCAGCTTCCACTACTGTAATCCCACACACTTAGGGTTCCAAAATATGTACTTGCAAAACGATTATTTTCTATTGTTAATCCGTTACCAAAACCTCTTTGTGGGAATGTTCCACTATTAGGTACAGGTTGCCATGGTGTAGCATTTGGGTTTGGATTTTCTATAAATTGGTATGTCCAATTAGCAGGATCTGCATCTGAAATATCATAGGCTACCACTGCTCCGGCTTCAGCAGTACCGCCAACATTATGTTTACTGGCTCCTACTAATAACCAATTTGCATTGCATGTCATTCCTGCTGCACCAAAATATGTTCCTGCTCCAGGATAAGCTGGTGCACCTGCTCCACTAAGTTGTGTAGGCATATCAAATGTTCGTGCATGTGACATATCACTAAGTTTAATTACAACAATATAACCTCCATTATTGTAATTATTTCCTGTGCTACCATCATAAGAAAGTGGTGCTGATATAAATGCATAATCATCATTTATAGCTGTATTATACCCAAAGCTCATATAGTGGTATTTGCTTGTACCACTTGCTGTTGATGTGTAAGCATTTAAACTACCATCGTCAGGTGCAGTACCATCAAGTATACTGTTCCAGGATTTCATTTCCTGTCCATCACTGTTGCGGTAAATCCAGGCCCATCCAGGATTGTTTACATTTTGTCCATTATGGACAATATCCATTCCTGGATCTCCAACTACAGTATAAGTTCCGTTTGTACTTAAACGCTCCATGTGACCCCAGTCATTACTTGTAGATGATCCCCAAATATTACTTGGTAATGCTGGTGTAACTTGTATAGACTGATTTCCGCCACTTGTTGTGGTAATATTATAGATAAACGCTCTACCTGATGAATCGGTGTTACTTCCTCCGCTATCATCATAATCTGAACTTCCTAGAATAGCATGTGTATCAGTAATTCCTACTGCTTTATCTCCCAACGGATTATACAATGAACTTGTGTTTGGATTATCTATTGTAGCTAACAAGGATCCATCAGATATTTTAAAAATATATGCTTTACCTCTACCGCCTCCTTGTGCATCATCTTCACTTGGGGCAGCAACTAATGCATATGTATCTGAAATTCCTACTGTTTCACCAAAATTGTCGCCTTGAGATGTATTATATGCATTTGGATTATCTAATGTATGTAGTAAATTACCGTTTGATAATGTGTAAATGTATGCTTTACCTGAAGTAGAGCCACCTGAATCTTCTTCTCCATATGCACCTACAATAGCATGAGTATCACTTATTGCGCAACTAATACCAAAATAATCATTTGCACTAGTACCAGAAGGATTTGGATTGTCTAGTGTATAAGTTAACGATCCATTAGACAAGTCGTAAATGTATGCTTTACCTGAATATGTTCCACCTGCATCGTCTTCCATTGCAGTAGATACAATAGCATATGTATCCGAAATTGCAACTTTATCTCCAAATCTATCATAATCAGTTGTACCATATGCATTTGGATTGTCTAGTGTATAAGCTAGAGAACCATTTGATAAGTCAAATATATATGCTTTACCTGACGCTCTAAACGATGGATCAGCACCAGCTTTCCATTCTTGTGGAGCACCTACAATAGCGTGAGTGGTTCCTATACCTACTGTACGTCCAAAATGATCGTCTGAGCTTCCGCTACTTCCTGCATTAACCGGATTAGGATTATCAAAAGTATAAGCTAATGAGCCATTGGATAAATCAAATACATATGCTTTACCTGAAGTAGTACCTTGTGCATCATCTTCTTGATATGCGCCTACAATTGCATAATTTGTAGATATAGCTACTGCGTAACCAAATCTGTCTCCGCCTTCTGTGCTATAAGCATTTGGATTATTTAATGTATAAACTAATGATCCGTTAGCTACATTATAAACATATGCTTTACCTGACTGGTCGGTAACACCTGTGCCTTCGCCATAAGCCCCAACAATAGCATAATCTCCTGCTATTGCAGCTCCGTGACCAAATTTATCGCCTGCACTTGTGCTATCAGGATTTGGATTAATAAGTGTTTGAGCTAGTGTAGCGGTAGTACCAGAATTGTTAGCTGGTGTTGTACTGCTATCTGTTATTGTAATAGCAATATTTCCAGCACCGTTATCTAATGTTAATGTTAGAGTTTCATCGCCCTCAGTTGTTGTATCTTCAGCAAGTGTAAATGTTACTGTCGCAGTGTTGCTGGCAATTGTAAAGTTACCAGTAAGTGTACCTGCTGTTAAATCATCTGTATCGACACCTGTTACTGTATATGCTACATTAGTAGCATCAGGTACATCAGTTGTTGTAAGTGTAATTACAACACTTGCACCTTCATTAATTGTAGTGTTATCTGCACTTAATGTGTATGTTGGATCTAAACTTGTATCGCCAATTGTTACTGCTGAACTTGCTTGTCCATTATCTAATGCAAGTGTAAGTGTTTCACTACCTTCTGTTGTTGCATCTGCACTTAAAGTAAATGCATTTGTAGCAGTATTATTATTGACTGTAAAGTTTCCAGTCAAACTACCTACACTCAAGTCTGCACTTTGTATTCCTGTAATAGTATAAGGCACCGCTGTTCCGTTACTTACTTGTGTTGTTGTAAGTGTAAATGTTACAGCATCGCCTTCGTTAATACTAGCACTACTACTAGCAAGGCTAAATGTAGGTTCAGGTGTTAGTGCGTTACGACTAAATTTAAAGTTTGTGTTATTAGTGCTTGCTGGTGTTGCAAGTACACGTACAGCATTACTGTTTACATCAACATCATAACTTGCTAAAGGATTAGTACCTGTGTGTATTGTTCCGTACTCTGTGGCAAATGCACTTGTGCCATCGTGTACAACCATAAGTTCGCTAATATGGTATTCATTGCTATCTGTGTCAACAGCTTGCAACATATATTTTGCAGTACGATACTCTGTAATACTCCAGTTGTCTAGTGCCACTTGTGTTGTAGCACTTGTTGTAACTTCGCCAGTAACAGTTGCTTGTAGTCCTAGTTCTAGCCCACCATTAAAGTTAATGTTGCCAGTACCGTCTATTGTCATTCTTTCTACACCAGCAGTATAGAATCTTAATGTGTCATCATCAGCACTTTGCTCTGCTTCTATGTATGTGTCTTGATCTACATCTTTTACGCCGCCTAGTGATCCCCATGTACCACCATCATATCCTTCAAAAGTACTATCGTCTGTGTTGTAACGAATCATACCTTGTGCTAGACTAACTGGACGTTCTGCTGTTGTTCCCACTGGTACAACAATTGCACCATTACTATCAAAACTTACATTTTGGTCACTTCCAACTGTTACAGCAAGCACACCACCAGTATACATTTTTAATGTATCTGCATCTGTTGTTTCTTCTGCTGTTATATAAGTGTCTTGGTCGACATCTATGATGCCGCCAAGACCACTCCAGTTATTTCCGTCATACCCTTCAAACTGACTTGTGTCAGTATTGTAGCGCATGTGACCTTGTAACGCTGTAGGACGGTCTGCTGTTCCGCCCACAGGAATTTTTATTGCAGTGTTTCCACTGAATGTTGCATCGCTGAATATTACACTTCCTGGTGTTCCAGAAAATACTTCGCCTGTGTTTGTAGCATCAGGAATATATGTTAAACTACCTGTGCCATTATCAAATCCAAAAAATCCTACTTTTGCGTTAGCACCATCGTGCCAACGAAATTCTATTCCTCTATCTTTACTATCATCACTTGTAGGCGCAGTATCTCCGCCTAATGTAAAAATAGGGTCATCAACTGTAATAGTTGTACTGTTTACAGTTGTAGTTGTTCCATTTACTATTAAATTGCCGGGTATAGTTAAGTTGCTTACTGTAAGCCACTGTGCATTGGCTAAGTCATATTGCAGTAGGTCTCCGTTTTCTGCAATATCTCCTGCATCTAAAACTAAATCAGAAAAATTAAAATTAACATCAAATGTGTTAAAGGCTGGGCCCATATATGCCATTAACTTAACTCCAGTACACTGGCGACAGCATCACAGTTAGCACTGCTAGCAGTTGCTTGTAAACTATCATTGGGCTCCAAGTTTATAGGTTTATCTACGCTAAGTGTAGTGTTGGGAGGCACTGGCACTGCGTCTAATATTTTCCTACTTGTTCCGCTACTACTGTCTACTAATTCTAATGTTACATTTACATTTGCACTACCATGTGTATTTGCAAAAAACATTCCATGTATTACACTACTTAAAAGTGCACCACCACATGTATATACTGTGGTTGCGCTTGTTCCTACTGCGGTGTGTGCGTTTTTAAAACTACTCGCCATTCAATTAACTCCCAAGTGCAATCGCAAACGCAATTGCATCTCCTTCGCTTATGCCGCTTCCAGCACTTGCTGTATTATCTGTTCCTGGTACCCATTGTGAACCGTCCCATTTTAATACTTGACCTACGTTAGGTGCTGTGTTACTAACATCTGTTAGATCACCAATCGCTGTTGCACCGCCTCCGCCTGCTCCGCTTGTGAACTCTGTCCAGTTTCCTGCGGCATTTGGCATATCACCAGTAGATGTGTTTCTTTGTTCTCCACCCAGTAAACTATATTTGTAAAACTTATTTCCTGTTACACTACCATATGTATTTTTAACAAATACCAGCATTCCTTCTTGTAAACGCTGTCCTGGAATATCTGTTAATTGATCTCCAGAATCTCCACTTATGTAACGTAAACCACCACGTATTTCTGTATCAAGTACAATTGGATGATCGCCACTTGGGCTCCAAGTACCTGTCCATGCGTTTCTGGTTAAACCATTATAGTCTGCCATATTATGTTATCCTCACATAAGTTTGTCCTGGCTGTAGTGTTATTCCATAAAGTGTATAAGACTCGCCATTGTAACCACTAGGGGCTGTCGTAGGTTCTAAATTCAGTGTGTTTCCTGTTGTTACATTTGTATCACTTAACAATGCACTACTAGGTCCTGTTTGAAATACTGTTGGTTGACTAACTGTAGATCTAATACCAAAATAAAAAGCTCTAGGAGTATTTGCAGTGTTGTCTATTGTTGTGTTAATACTGTTTGCTTGATTTCCTAGCTCTATTACATCTGCATGAAAATCATTTCCATCTACTACATCACTGTTTGTTGGTACTGTAGACACATCAGTTGTCCAAATGTAAAAACTAGGATATGTAAAACTTGCACTTATACTATTATCACTTGCAGTATCAGTAACTGTGTAACTACTTCCTGTTACACCTGCTGGTCTAGTAAACACTGTACTTACTGCAACGCTTCTACCTGAGTTGTTGTCTTTGTGTATAGCATCAGTAAATGTAAATGTACCACTTCCGTTTGTATTGCTTACTGTACCACCTGTTGGTGTTACTGTGCTAGCCGCATTGTTATTGTCATCTAATCCTGTAACATTAATTGTATAGTTTACTGTTGTGTATGTTTCCAAAAAGTTTTTACCAGACAAATTACCAAAGTTTGCTGTTACGTTTGCATTTTGCCAACTGTAACTAATATTGTCTGTATCTGTCCATGCATTACTATCATTATCTGCAAAGCCTATTGTAGCACTTGCACTTCCGCCAGATAAACCTGTGCCATTAGATACAATAGTTGCTGTTGCATTTGTTGTAAATGATTGTGTCCAATCTACACCACCTGCTGGTGTAACGCTAGGTCCTGTTGTTGTGTAATCTGCAAGTGTTGTGTAAACACCAGTTGCACTTGTAATACTATCTACGCTTGCAATATATCTTGTTGTAAAATCTGTTGGATTGTCTACTGATACATTAAATTGTGTAGCAGGCTCGTCCCATTTTAAACTTTGTCCACTTGCACTTACTGTTGGACTAAAACTTGCAAGTTCTACTTCTAGTTTGTTGTCGTTGTTTAGTATTACACTTCTAATTGTATATGTTATATTGGACTCTAACCATTGATCGCTTATACGTAATTGGTTATTATTGCCACTAGTAGTCCACTGTATGCTTTCTCCACCTTGTGTATCTAAAGGTGTCCAGTCAGTGCCATTATATCCTTCAAAACTTAGTGTTGTACTATTAAATCTTAGTTCGCCACCAGTTAAAGTACTAGTACGCTGAGCAGTTGAGCCCGTAGGCAATTTTATGCTACCAGTGATATCGAAATTTAAATCACTGTTGCTTGTGTTAATTTTATTGAACTGATGATCAAAATTAATAGCCATTATAATTACCTTGTTTTATGTATTTATGCTCTTACTTTCTTATTGTGACGCCTGGCAAGTCTATTGTATTAGTATATACATTTGACGTGCGAAACGGCATGCTTAAAAACTTATTACTGCTTCCTTGTCCACTTTTATATGCTGTATAATCTGCTTGTGTATTTCCGCTATTGCTGTCAAAACTTGTGGCTTCGGCTCCTATTTCAGTGTCTACTGCGTTATCTCTCAAATATGCTAACATACTAGTATTGTTCATCCAAGGACGCATTGCTGCAATACACGCGGCATAACCACAAACTTGTGGACTAGCCATGCTTGTACCACTGTAATATGCTAGACTGTTATTGCCATATCTTGTGCTTGTAGTGCTTCTTGTTGCTGGAATACTACTTAAAATATAACTGCCTGGAGCCCAAATATCTACTCTTGTTCCACAACTACTACTATTTCTTTTTGCAACTGTGTATCCGTTTGCACTAATACTACGTGAGCTTATCTCACAATTACCTACACTAATTACACCTGTTGCGGCTGTTGGACTACTACCTCTGTGATAATATCTATTAGCACCATTCCAGTAATCTCCACTGTACCAGTTATCATATCCTGTTTCGCCTAGTCTATATGCTCTATGATAATCGTTACCAGCGGCGCCTATAACAATTATGCCATCTGCAACCATTTGTTCACATTCAGCATCTACACTTGCTACACGTACTGGGTGTCTATATCCACTAGGAAAACGATAACTTGCGTTTAACATTCCATATTGCAATCTGTAAGTTGTAGGATTGCTACTATCGTCCCATGCAGTACCCATATGATTTCCATACATACTATTAGTGTAAGAACTTGTATATCCCCAACTCATGTTAACAATAGTAGGACGTCTATATCCTGTATTTGGATCTATATTTTTTTGATTGTGAAATGCTCTTATTAAATCAAAAGCATGTGTCATACTAATACCACCAGTGCCTAGTCCTGCAAGTTTTTGTGCATAAATTCTTGCTTCACTTGCCCAGCCTTGATATCTACCTGCGGCTGTTCCAGCAACATGTGTTCCGTGTCCATCAGTATCTGTATAAAAATTACTAGCCTGAGAACCTAAGCCACTGTTGCCTGTACTTGCATACCAGTCTATTTCGTATACTCTACCACCATTCTGGTCATTAGTAAATTCTACATGATCAGGTCTAATGCCTGTGTCCTGAATTACAACGTCTGCACCTTTGCCTTGTAAAACATAAGTTTGATCTACTGTTAATCCTGTATTTTGTACAAAATTATCTCTTATATTATTTTCTTTATAACAAGCATGAGTACCCCATTGTATTTCGTTTTCATAATCTATACTACCTTGACCATTACTTTTTGTTGTACCTACTCTACGTCCAAATAATTCTATTTCTACATCGTCTCTTTGCTCTGGGGGTATTTCAACTGCTTCTATTCTGGGATCACTGTTTAAAGCCTGTGCTTCTGTATCTGTTAAATTATAATGAGTGTTACGGCTGTTTGTAGGTTTTTCATGTATTACATCTACTGTTCTGTCAGGTACAATATTGTTATCTACATTACTATCATTAGATGTATCTCTAGTAAGTTCGCTATGAACTTCTTGCCAGTTTACTCCGTTTTTAACTGTAATAATATATTCTTTTTCGCTCATGTTTTTTCCTATTTAAGCCATATACAAAATTAAAATTGCACCATTGGATCCGCTTTGTCCAGTTGCTCTTCCTTGTGTGCCTTCGCCTGCTACACCAACACCTGCACCACCAGCACCATAGTCTGTAGATATTCCTGTACCATTAGGTGCACCGGAACCAAAGAAACCATAGCCAGCTAAAGGTCCTGTATAAGGTTGGCCAGCAACACCAAAAGGAGTTCCACCTGGACCAGCAATGTTATAAGGATCATTATCTGTTTGAACTACTCCATCTGTTCCTGTAATATTTTGATCTCCTCCTGAAGCTGAACCACCAGTTCCTGCACTTGGTCCTGGATCTCCAAATGTATTTGTACCTGTAATTGTAAATGTACCTGCTGTGCCACCGCCACAACTAATGTTTATTCCGTTTCCACTTATTGTTGTTCCTGCACCTGGAGAACCATTTCCACTACCAATTTGTCCAGTATTTGCAATAACTTGAGGAGAACCTGATCCTCCTGATCCGCAACTGTAGGAATAACTATGACTAGTATTGCATTGAATGGCTTTTAATACTACACCTCCACTACCGCCACCTCCGGCTCTAGTGTAAAAACGTGCAGTAGCATTAGGAGGATCTCCTTCTGCCGCGGCGGCTCCACCTCCGCCACCACCGCCTACAACAGCCATTGTTGCGGGACAATTGTATTGGGGAGTCCAAGTTCCACTTCCTGTTAAAATCTGAGTAGCAAAAACAACTCCACCACCACCAACGTTAGCTACTGCGGCATCTGTATATGCTTCGTAAGCAGTTGTTATGTTTGTTTCTGCTGTTGTAATATCACTTGTTAGTGCTACTGTACCATCTACATTGCTTGGTAAACTAATTGTATTATTAGTTACGCTGTTTTGGAATTGTAAAACTCCGCCAACTTCTACAATGCTCCAGTTTGTTAAATTGCTTAGTACACCTTGTACAAGTAAATTTCCTGTAACTTCCATAGCACTTGTAACATTTACTTGACCTGCTGGATTTATAATAATGTCGCTTCCGCTTGACAGTGTAGGAGTACCTGTACTAGTGCTTATAAATTCTTCTGCTGTAACGCTGTTTGTAATTACTGCTGAGTCTGCACTTAATCCTGATTCCAAGTTTAATGCATCTCCAAAAATGTTGTCCCATCTTTTTGTTAATGTACCCAAACTGTATGTTTTGTCTGCATCAGGAATAATATGACTGCTTACATCAGCGTTAAATGTAACACTATCTGTATCAGTGTCTCCAGAAATAGTATTGCCTCCTACAACAATATTACCTGTAAGAGATACATTTCCTGCTACATCTAATCCTTGTTCAAAATTTGTACTCATATTTTATTCCTTTAACCAAATATCTGATATGTTATAGTTCTAGCCTGACTATTTGTTGTGCTACAACGCCCATAAACTACTACTGGACCACCACTATTATTAGTGTATGGATTTCCATAATTTGTCCAGTTTAGTACTGAACCTTGATAATTATCCCACCATGAGCTTCCACTGTTAGTATCATGACTGGACCATCCAAATATTGTTTGTCCATCTTGTACTGTTACAGGAGTATTAAATGATAATGCAGTTTGTGTGCCATTGCCTCCAACAAGTGTACCGCCAGTGATAAATCCACCACCGCCTCCACCTAACAATCCTCCAGTATCAGTTAAATCTGAAACGTCTGCTGGTATAGTTGGTTTACCTGTTAAATCTGCCCAGGCTCCTGAAAACAAAGTTGGAAGTCCGGTTAGTGAGTTATAATCTCCATCAAAATCTTCTCCAAACTTCATAACAACTATTCTACCTACACCGCCACTTGTGGATATACCGCCTCTTATGTAAACATCTTTAGTAACGCCTGTTGTATTAGCCCATCTTATATGAGGACTTGTTGTGTTTACTAGTACTGTACTACTAGGATTAAATCCTACCCAACCATCTTGATCCCAGATTTGCATAAAAGTGCTTGTATTACTAGTTGCATGATCAGCTAGCCACGCAACAACTACTTCTCCAGGCTCAACTCCTGT
>Ga0163111_10003210_pt1 | contig 10512 bp, 10 predicted proteins | sample CRUFie1St18metaG_FD_109645 | JGI IMG/M metagenome (GOLD analysis project Ga0163111, IMG submission 109645) | Marine microbial communities from the Costa Rica Dome - CRUD Field 142mm St18 metaG | ecosystem: Environmental > Aquatic > Marine > Oceanic > Photic zone | place: Costa Rica: the Eastern... | reverse complement strand
TTTTCGAGTTCGCGCTCCGGGATACCCCCGAGCTCGAATAACAAGCGACCGGTCGTCGTCGACTTACCGGAATCGACGTGACCGCAGATCACGATGGAAAGATGTTCCTTGCCTTCAGACATTGTGCGTTTATTTCAACTGTTTCGAGCCACGCGCGCATCGTCAGTCCCCCTTCCTCTCGTCTCGCCTCGTCCCGCGTCCAAACCTCCCGCCATCGCGCCGCCATCGGATCGCGATCGTCAACCTCGCCCCCCCCCCCTCGCTCGCGACCCTCGCGCGCGTCCCGCGCCGCCCGATCCATCGCGCGCGTAATCCTCCCGATCGTTTCCATCCGCGACCGACGCCTCGCGCGTCGCATCGCGGCGTCACCGCGTCCGATCGTCGTCCGCGCGCCGTCCGCGATCGATCGTCGTCCGCGATCGATCGCGCGGCGCCCGCATCGCCTCGCCCTCGCGTCGTCGCGCGCCCTCGCGCGCGCGCCGCGACGCGCGCGAATATTTCCCACCGCCGCGTCCGTCGATCGCCGTCGCGCGCGCGTCGTTCGCCGCGCGCGGGCGCACCTTTGACCGTCGAAGAATGGCGCCGCCGCATCCTGGGGTCTTCGCGAGGATGCGTCGACGCGTGCGTTTCGTCGACGGTTCATGACTCAAGAGTATGTGTCTTCGTATGGGTAAACAGTGTGAGCATCAGCAGAACGCCGCCCAGCCTCGACGGCCCGCGCGGCGGACGCCGCAGCATGGCGCGCGCGCGCGCCGACGCGCGCGACGCGCGCGCGAGCGATTGGCGCGCGTTCGTCGCCGGCGTCGCGGGCGGCGCGTCGAGCACGCTCGCGCTGCACCCGCTCGACGTCGTGAAGACGCGGCTGCAGGTGCAGGACGACCCGGACGCGCGACGCGCGCGGTACGCGGGCGCGTGGCGAGGCGCGCGACGGATCGTCGCCGAGGAAGGCGCGCGCGGGATCTACGCGGGCGCCGCGCCGGCGATCGTCGGGAGCGCGGTGAGCTGGGGGGCGTATTTCGCGTGGTACGACGGCGCGCGGGCGCGGTACGCGGACGCGCTCGGACGAGAGCGAAACGGGGCGCTGCCGGCGGGCGCGAACATGATGGCGGCCACGGAGGCGGGGGTGGTGACGACGGTGCTGACGAACCCGATTTGGGTGGTGAAGACGCGGTTGCAGTTGCAGAGAGGAGGAGGATTAGGGGACGCGGCGAGCGAAGCGGCGAAGAGCGGCGAAAAGCGATACGCGGGATTCGTCGACGCGTTGGCGACGATCGCGCGAAAGGAAGGGTTGAGAGGGTTATACAAGGGACTCGTGCCGTCGATATGGCTCGTCTCGCACGGTTCGATACAGTTGACGGCGTACGAGTGGTTGAAGGAAATCGCGGCGAGCGGCAGAGCGAGACGCGCGCGAGGGGGCGCGGCGGACGTCGCCCCGGTCGAGGCTGGCGCCCTGGGCTTGGCGTCGAAATTCATCGCCGTGACCGCGACTTATCCAATTCAAGTCGTGCGCGCGCGCATTCAACAGCGCTCGGACGTCGGTAGACCCGCGGACGCCCCGACGTACGCGCGCTTCGGCGAAGCCGTCTCGCGCACCTTCGCTCGCGAGGGCGTTCGCGGCTTCTACAAGGGCTTCGCCCCCAACGTCGTTCGCGTGTTACCGAGTTCGGCCATCACGTTCGCCGCGTACGAGGGCGTTTTAGGCGTATTAAACGACGATCCCGTCGCGTAGCGTAGCGTAGCGTAGCGTAGCGTAGCCGTTTGCAACGCGTCCTCGCGCGAGGGCGCCTCGAAACGACGATTGGCTTCGCCGACCGACGCCTCGCGCACTTCGCGACGCGATGTCGCGCGCGCCCGACGTCGCGAGCGAGCGACGCGACGCGTCGCGCGTGTCCATGCCGTTCGCGCCCGGCGCGATCCCGCGAAGCGAGAGCTACGACGCGTTCGTCGCGTCGGTGCCCGACTCGCGCGCGTCGCCGGTGAAATCGCTCGCGCGCGCGCGCGATGCCTCCGCGAGCGCGACGACGGGCGACGACGAGCGACCGCGCGTGATGCTGCTCCACTGCGGCGGCACGCTCGGGATGGGGGTGGAGTCGTTCGAGCTGCGAGAGGCGGACGTCGTCCCGCGCGCGGGTGGCAAGTACAGACCGCTGGGGGCGTCGAAATATCTGTTGGACGTGCAGGAGGTGATACCCGAGCTGCGAGATTTCGCGCGGCTGGACGTGGAGGTGTTGATGAATAAAGACTCGAGCGAGATGGACGGAAAGGATTGGGTGACGCTCGCGCGGGCGCTGCACGAGAGGAGGGAGGAGTACTCGGCGTTCGTCGTGGCGCACGGAACGGATACGATGGCGTACGCGGCGAGCGCGCTGTCGTTGATGCTGGTTGGGTTCGGAAAGCCGATCGTGTTGACGGGCTCGCAGTTGCCTCTGTCGTTCGCGCGATCGGACGCGCGCCAAAATTTGATTGACGCCCTGACGTGCTGTTGCGCGAGTCGAAGCTGCGGAGGTACCGTGGATTTCGCGGAGGTGGCGATTTGTTTCGGCGGTAAGCTTTTACGCGGGAATCGCGCGTCAAAGACGAGCGCGACGGTGTACGCGGCGTTTAGTTCACCTTCGTATCCAGCGCTCGCGAGATTAGGAGTGGGGGTCGATTGGAACCACGCGCGTTTGTTACGGCCGGCGCCAGAGTACGCGCCGCAATTTGAGTTGAATTCGAACGTCATACGCGTCCCGGTGATTCCTGGCTTAGACATCGAAAAGGCGTACGGCGATTTGTACGGTCGAGGCGTGCGAGGCATCATCTTGGAAGCGTTCGGCGTGGGAAACTTCCCGCAGAGCCTCGTCCCTTGGCTCACCAGCCAAGCGTCGCGCGGATTGCAAATCTACCTATCGACGCAGTGTCAAAGCGGCGAATTACGACCGGAGCTCTACGCCGCCGGTCTCGGCGCGTTAGCCGTAGGGGCCAAATCTGGCCCGGTCATGACCAGCGAGTGCGCCGTGGTCAAAATGATGCTCCACATCGCGAATCCCGAGCTCGAGCTCCACGTATCGTACTCTGGCGAAGCCGGCGACGTCGATTTTTGCGACATCAAGTGACCGCTCGCGCCTCGTTCCACGCACTATCCAAACCTAAAAGTAGCCCTTTTAATTTTAGCCACCGCGCGCCGAATCGACCGACCGCGCCGGCGTCGGGGCCACGGTCAAAATCGCGAACCGCCGCTGGACTCGCGAATGGCGACTTTGGATGGATGACTTTGGTCGGCATCAGATCGCGACGCGTCCACGACGCACGCGCGCATCGATCTCCCTTTCGACGCGCACACGCGCGCGTGAACGTGATCCCACGCCGTCGCGATGTCGCTCAAGTCCATCAACCCCAACGCCGAGCTCATGAACGCCGATGCCGCGCTGTTCATGAACATCAACGCCGCCAAGGGTCTCCAAGACGTGATGAAGACGAATTTAGGCCCGAAAGGGACGATCAAGATGCTCGTCGACGGTGCTGGAGGTGCGTGTGCGATCGTTTCGTCGATACATCGCGGTTTCGCGCGTCACGGCGGCGCGTGAGAGATGCGCGGTGACGGTGATCTGTTGGATTTCGCGCGAACGCGGCGCGGCGTTGACTCTGTTGACCGAACGACTGACGGCGATGTTGAAATCGATGTGCGTAGGTTTGAAGCTCACGAAGGATGGGAACGTGCTGCTGAGAGAGATGCAGATTCAAAACCCGACGGCGATCATGATCGCGAGGACGGCGGTGGCGCAGGATGATATCACCGGGGACGGGACGACGACGACGGTGCTCGTCATCGGAGAGTTGTTGAAGCAAGCGGAGCGGTATTTGAATGAGGGTTTGCATCCGAGAGTGATCGTGGAGGGATTCGATGTGGCGAAACGCGAGTCGCTGAAGTTTTTGGAAACGTTCAAGCGCGCGGCGCCGGGTGTGGAAGCGCCGGATCGAGAAATGTTGTTGTGCGTGGCGCGCACGGCGTTGCGAACAAAGTTGCGGGAAGAGTTGGCTGATAAGTTGACGACGATCGTCGTCGACGCTGTGTTGTGCATCGCCAAACCGGAAGAGTCGATCGATTTGCACATGGTGGAGATCATGACCATGAAGCATCAGACGGATAACGAAACCAAATTGATTCAGGGTTTGGTCCTCGACCACGGGGCGAGACATCCGGATATGAAGAGATACGTGGAGGACGCGTTCGTGTTGACGTGTAACATCAGCCTGGAATACGAACGATCGGAGGTGAACTCGACGTTCATGTACACCGATGCGGAACAGCGCGAGAAGATGGTCGCCGCCGAGCGCGCGTACACCGATGAAACCGTGCGCAAGGTGATCGCGCTCAAGAAGCAGGTGTGCGACGGCAACGACAAGGGTTTCGTCGTCATCACACAAAAGGGGATCGACCCAATCTCTCTGGACATGCTCTGTAAGGAAGGCATTATGGGACTTCGTCGCGCCAAGCGCCGAAACATGGAGCGTCTCGTCCTCGCATGTGGTGGTCAATGCATCAACTCTGTTGAGGAACTCTCGCCGGAAATTTTGGGCCACGCCGGCGAAGTGTACGAGTACGTCTTGGGCGAGGAAAAGTACACTTTTGTGGAAAAAGTCGTCAACCCGACGTCGTGCACGGTACTTTTAAAAGGCTCGAACGATCACACCATCGCACAGCTCAAGGATGCGGTGCGAGATGGCTTGCGGGCGGTGAAGAATGTGTTGACCGACAAGGCCGTGGTTCCGGGCGCGGGTGCGTTTGAGATGGCCTTGAACAAGCACTTGAAGGAGAACGTCACCAAGATGGTCGAAGGTCGCGCGAAACGCGGCGTCGAGGCGTTTGCGGAAGCCATGCTCGTGGTCCCGAAGACACTCGCGGAGAACAGCGGTTACGATCCGCAAGACGCCATCATCGACATGCAAGAGGAGCACGACAGAGGCAACGTCGTCGGTTTCGATATCAGCATCGGCGAGCCCTTCGACCCCACCATGAGTGGTATCTACGACAACTTTCTCGTCAAACAGCAAATTCTGCACTCTGCGCCCATCATCGCCACGCAGTTACTCTGCACGGATGAGGTTCTCAGAGCGGGCGTGAACATGCGCAAGCGATGATCGACGCGAGTCAGAAACTTATAGAATTTAGTGGTGGTACGTACGCACGTACGTAGTAGCAGCGTGTGTGAATCTACAAGGAAAGAATTGCTAATTAAGCGCGCGTGAAAATGTATATTCCGCCCGCGGCGGCGCGTCCGATCAACATGTCCTCGTCGCAAAACGTGAGATGATACGTGCCCACGGCGGCGCCAGCTTCTCCGCCGCCCATGGACGTCAGAGCGCCCCGAAGCGGAAACTTCAGCTCGAGCTCTTTGATAAACATCAGCACTTGATGATTCAGCGACGACCGAGGCAAAATCGCCGGCGCCAACAACGTCTCGGCGAGCGGCGAAATACTAATCTCGCTCACCTGCGCCTCTTGAAACGTCAACGCGATGCGCCGCCGCCCGACATCCTTAAAACTCGCCTGCACGCGCAATCCGACGCCTCCCGGCGCGCCAACCTTCGCCTCGCTCAACAAAAACGGCACGCTCAGGCGTATCTCGTTCGTGATCCCCGTATTCGTCCCGTTCGCGCACCCGAAGCTCTGAAAAATATCCCCCACCTCGGGCACCCCCAACCTCTGCGACGCCATCAACAGCCCCAGCACGTCCGCCGCGTTCGTGTACGCCAACCGCCACTTCCCATCCAGCGCATCCCACTCGATCGTCTCGCTCGTCGTCAGCCGCTCGAGCGCGCCCGCCGCCGCCATGATCTCCGCCGCGTCGTCGCGCGTCGCCAGCGCCCCGCGATACGTCCCCGCGCACGCCTCCCGCAGCCGCGCCCTCGCGCGCGCGCGCGCCTCGTCCGCGCGCGCCTCCGCGTCGACGTCACCACCCTTTCCTCGCGCGCGCGCGTCGTCGATCGCGCGCGTCGTCGTCGCGCGCGCCCGCTCGAACCTCGAACCGACGCCCGTCGACGTCGTCCTTCGCGGCGACGCCGCCGCGCGCGCGCGCGCGCGCGTCGCGTCCGCGCGCGCGACGGCGACGCGCATCGTCGCGATCGCGTCCCGTTCGCCCGAGCGCCGCTCAACTCGCGTCGCGCGCGCGTCGCGCGATTGTGACGCGTCACATCGCGCCCGATCGAATTCTCGACGCGAATGCCGCCGCGCCCTCGCGCGGACGCGTCGGTGGACCTCGCGCGCGCGCGCGCGAGCGCGGACGACGTCTCGCATCGCCTGTCGGACACGCGCGCGCGCACGGTGCAGGCGGTGGAGCTCGCGGAGCGCGCGCTGAGGGAATTCAGAGACGCGGACGCGCGCGACGCATCGAAACCGCGATCGACGCTCGTCTCGCCGTACGACGGCGAGGAGGACGAGGAGGGCGGAGATAACGAACTCACGGCGCTGGTGCGGCAGCTGGAGTCGTTCGCGGAGAAACGAACGGGGACGGGACAGGCGCCGCGAGGGGCGAACGGGACGAGCGGGACGACGCGCGGCGAACGGGAACGAGAACGGGAACGAGGAGGGGATAAATGGAGCGTGAAGAGCGGAGATAGCGGCGATGGACGATCGATGAACGATGAAAATTCGTTGGTCGGGTACTCGATGATGTACGGGAGCACGGTGGACGACGATGGGAGCGTGGCGGACGCGGATGAGCTCGCGAGCGAGTTTTCGGTTGATTTTTCGCTGCCGAGCGAACGCGTGGCTGGGGGTGCGACGGCGAGGAACGATAAAAAGAGCGAGCTCGGGAGCGTGAGTGGGCGGATAAACGCGGTGAGCGATAGTTTAACGACGAGCAAGGCGCGATTGCACGAGAGCATCGCGAGCTTGGAGCTCGACGCCGGGTTGACTGAAAACGGCGCCGAGATGGATTTCGAGCAGTACAAGGACGACATGCCCGTGGTCGGGAACACGAAGACCGGTCAGGTCGTCATCGATTTAGCCGCGAGAGGCGTGAACTCGCTCAGTCGATCGAGTTCGCAGTTCATGGGCGAAGGCAAAGGCGGTCGGGGCGGCGACGGCGCCGAGCTCAGTCCGCTCGTGCGAATGTTCAATAGCGTGTGCGGCGGTTGTTGCGCCCTGCGCAAGTGACGCCGCGCGCGAGATGACAACCACCACTAGCTACGGTGGGTGCGTGTAAAACTAAACAGCGCAGCGCGACGCGATTCGACGCGACGCGCGCGCTCGAATCGAGACGAGCGTCTCTCGGCGCCGCCGCCGCCCTCGCGCGTCACTTCGAGCCCGCCCGCCATGCCGCGACTCCTCTCTCCACGCGCCCTCGCGTCGTCGCGACTCTCCCTCGAAGCGACGGTGCTTCCGGGTCGTCGCGCGCGCGCGTCGCCGCGCGCGCGCGTCGCCGTCGCGCGGGCGTCCTCGCTGACCATCGCTCGACCGGACGACTGGCACCTGCACGTCCGCGACGCCTCCAAGCTCGCCGACGTCGTCCCGTTCACGTCGAAGACGTTCAAGCGCGCGCTGGTGATGCCGAACCTGACGCCGCCCGTGCGCACGGCGAGCGAGGCTGAAAAGTACCGGGAACTCATCGCGAAGGCGGCGCCGGCGAGCGACGGATTCGAACCGCACATGACGCTGTATCTCACGGATAACACCACGGTAGAGCAAGTCGAGGAAGCGCACGCGTGTGGATTCGTGCGAGGGTATAAGCTGTACCCGGCAGGGGCGACGACGAACAGTGAATTTGGGGTGACGGATGTGGCGAACGTGGCGAAGGCGACGAAACGCATGGCGGAACTGGGGCTGACGTTGCAAGTGCACGGAGAAGTGACGCACGCGAGCGTGGACGTGTTCGATCGAGAGGCGAGATTCATTCAGGACGTTTTGATGCCGCTGTTGGATAGATCTCCGGATTTGAGGGTGGTGATGGAACACATCACGACGCGCGACGCCGCCGAGTTTGTCGCCGCGGCGGGGCCGAACGTCGCAGCGTCAGTGACGCCGCAACACGTGCTGTTCAATCGTAACGCCCTTTTCAAGGGTGGTTTAAGACCACATTTCTATTGCTTGCCCATCTTAAAGCGTGAGGAGCATCGCGAAGCCGTGCTCGCGGCGGCGACGAGCGGGAGCGGCAAGTTTTTCCTCGGCACCGACAGCGCGCCGCACCCCAAAGGCGCAAAGGAGGCCGCGTGCGGGTGCGCGGGTATCTTCTCTGCGCATGCCGCGTTGCCACTCTACGCCATGGCTTTCGAATCCGTCGACGCGCTCGACAAGCTCGAGGCGTTTGCGTCGCACAACGGAGCCGACTTTTACCGCGTCCCGCGTAACACCGAGACGGTGACGTTGGAGAAGAAGGCTTGGAAAGTGCCGGATGAGTACAAGTTTGGTGACACTACGGTGGTGCCATTTTACGCGGGTGAGGAAATTCCGTGGAGCGTGGTGTAATTAAAATCGACAACAAATTGTAGGAGACGCGGCGAAGATAATCAGCCATTACAAATTGTACGCCTCGCAGCTCTTGACGCCGTTCTCCTTGCAAAACTCGATGCTCAAATCCCAAAGCTTCGCGTTAGACTCGGCGTTTTTCGCGCGCGGCGCCATGGCATCGGCGCCGAAACCGGCGAACGCTTTGGATAAGAGAGGCATGCCGAACATGTACGTCGCGCTCTTGTGCATCTTGAACAGCTTGGACATTTTAATCTTGAACGGCATGTAAAGCGTCGCCTTTTTTATGGACGGCAGCGACGCCGCGTTCACGCTCGTCATCGCTCCTTGCGCGGGCGTCAAGGCCAAGATGCTCATGATCTTTCGCAAAACCGGGTTGTAATCTCTCCAAATGTCGCTCGCCACGAAGCCCGGATCTGCGGCGGCGCAGACGATCTTGTTATCCGGATACGCCGCATCCAATCGTCGCTGCAGCTCCACCGTCATCGCCAAACACGCCAACTTGCTCGACCCGTAGTTCCCCTTCGTCTTACTCGCACCCTTGTAGTAGTACTGATACTTGTTCGACCCGAACCACGTCGTCACCGAACTCAACGCCACCACCCTCGCGCCGTCGCTCTTCATCAACTGCGGCAACAACAACGACGTGAGCATGAAGTGTCCGAGATAATTCACCCCCATGCATATGTCGTACCCTTGTTTCGTCGTCTTCGGTCCACTGTATCCGCTCGCCCCGTTCAATCCCGCGTTATTCACCAAGACGTCCAATTTTTCATACTCCTTCCCAAACTTTTCCGCGAACGCCCTGACGCTCGCGGCGTCGCTCAGATCGAGCGCCATCACCGCCACGTCGTTCGCGCCCCCGTTTGACGCGTACTCGAGCGCCGCCCTCGCTCTGTCGATCGAGCGACACGCCATGACGACGCGCGCGCCGGCGTCCGCGAGCAACCTGGCCGTCTGCAACCCGATCCCGGTGTTCGCGCCGGTGACCACGGCGATCTTACCGCGCATGTCCACCGCGCACGCGGCGCGAATGCCCATGGCGCTTCGTTGGACGACGTCGACGACGGTCGGGCGCGATCGCGCGCGCGACGCGACGTCGCGGCGGAGTGACGACTTTATCCACTTCGCTCGGGACACTTTTCGGCGCGACTCCGAGGCGCGACGCGCACGTCGCGACGCGCCGACGCGCTTCGACCGGTCGCGCGCGCGCGGACGAGCGACGATAGACGCGGGCGATCGTCGAGACGATGCCGGCGCCGACGCGACCGCCGACGCGACACCACCACTTCGAGACTGGGACGTACAAACCGAGCGGGCTGTTCCTGCCGGACGACGAGTACGGACGCGCTTTGGACGCGCTGGTGAAGGGCTGCGTCGATTGCTTGCTGACGAACGAAAAGGGAGAGGTTTTGCTCGGGCTGCGCAAGCACGAACCGGCGAAAGGGACGTGGTGGTACATCGGTGGACGGATGCGCCCGGGGGAGACGGTGGAGGAGACGGCGAGACGGCACGCGAAGCGAGACATCGGGATCGAGATCGACACGGAGCGGTTTCGATTCGTGACCACGAGCACGATGAATTGGGAATTTCGAGTGCAGGAGCCGGCGGGGAACGGGACGTGCGATATTAACGTGGTCCTCGCGGCGACGCTGACGGAGGAGGAAATCGCGCGCAAGACGATGTGCGCCGACGAATATTTAGATCAAAAATTTTGGTCCGTGGAGGACATCTTAGCCGTGACGGACGAAAAAGTGATTTTACCGCCGATTCACATCTCTGCAAAGAAAATGGTGTGGTCTGAACGCGAGGATGCGATGTACGCGGCGGTGGCTCGCGGCGCGGACGACGCGGAAATCGCCCGACTCGCGCGCCGCGCGTACGAGTTCGCGTGAAGCGTTCGACGTGGCGGACGCGGGCTTTCGCGAAGCCATAGTTAGACGCAATTGTTTTAATGATTGATGCGCAAATGTTTCTGTGTTGTTACACTAACTGACTAAGTAAGAAGTCTTCGATCATCGTCGTGAAAATTGGCGCGGCGGAGCGCAAATCGTTAGCGCTGCCCA
>Ga0163111_10003209_pt1 | contig 10513 bp, 2 predicted proteins | sample CRUFie1St18metaG_FD_109645 | JGI IMG/M metagenome (GOLD analysis project Ga0163111, IMG submission 109645) | Marine microbial communities from the Costa Rica Dome - CRUD Field 142mm St18 metaG | ecosystem: Environmental > Aquatic > Marine > Oceanic > Photic zone | place: Costa Rica: the Eastern... | reverse complement strand
GGGGGCGGGCGCCCCCCGCCGCGGGCCGGCGCGGGGGGGCGGGGGCGGGGCGGGGGGGGGGGCGGGGGGGGGGGGGGGGCGGGGGCAGGGGGGGACGCGCTGAGACGCCTGAGGGAGGAGATGGAGGCCGCGGCGGACGCGGAGGACTACGCGCTCGCGGCGCGGCTGCGGGACGAGATGCGGAGCCTGCAGGACGACGAGACGACGGGCGTGCTGGCGGCCAATGCGGCCTTCTACGAAGCCTTCGAGCAGGGCAGCGTGGACGCCATGAGGAGGGTGTGGGCGGGGGGGGACCACGTCAGGGTGACGCACCCGGGCTCGGGGTGCATCGTGGGTCGGCAGCAGGTGATCCAGAGCTGGGAGTTCGTCTTCCAGTCCTCGGGGAAGATGGCCATCGAAATCGCCGACGTGGAGGTGCACGTCGGCGGGGACATGGCCCTGGTGACCTGCACGGAGCTCCTGGACGCAGGCGCGACCGTGGGGCGCGTCTCGGCCACCAACGTCTTCGAGCGCGCGGGGGGGGAGTGGCGCGTCGTGCACCACCACGGGGGGCCGGCCCAGAGCGCCCTGGGCGAGTGACCGCCGCCCCGGCCGCCCGCGGGGGAGCCGCGAGACCCGCGGCGGAAGCCCGCCACCGCTGCCGTTATCCATCCCAACGAGGGGGAGGGGGCTCGAAGGCTGGAGCCCCGGGGGCTTCGACCCTTAATAAAAATCACACTCATCGAACCTAACAAAAGCCACACGAAAATCTCCGAAGCAAGGGGGCGGGGGGGCCGGGGGGGGGGGGGGGGGGGGGGGCCCCCCCCCGGGGGGGGGGGGGGGGGGGGCGCGGGGGGGGGGGGGGGGAGGGGGGGGGGGGGGGGGGGCGCCCGGGCGAAGGGGGGCGCCCGCCGGCAGTCGATGATGATCCCGACCGTGGCGGTGCAGGGGGCCACTGGGCGCGGGGCCAAGGCCAGCGCGGCGGCGGCCGGGCCTCAGACGTACGCCGACTTTGACATGTGGGAGTCATGGGACAAGGCCCCAGGGAAGGTGCGCTGCCCCGCCCGCTCGCCGCCCACTGCCCACCCCACCCGCCCTCCTTCTTCCGCACTGCGTGCCGAGAAAGGGGGTCTCCGCGCGGGGGCCGCCCGCGACACCGCTCCTACCCCCCGCCCTTCCCCCGGCGGTGTGAGGCCCTGGCGCGCACACAGGAGGAACGGGGAGCTGACCCCCATTTCGTCTGGCAGGGAGGGGCGCAGATGGACCAGGGGGCTGGGCCGAGCAGCCCGCACGCCGGGGGGGTGGACATGTTCTCGCGTCTCAAGCACGGTGCGGACGACCTTATTGGGGTGGCACGGGGCTCGGCTTTCCACGGGAAGGAGGATGAGATACGCAAACTCATGAAGAAGCGGATGCTCCGGGAGGTGGAGACGAGTTCACGTCCAGTGGCCTACATTACTGAGACGAAACAGTCCCGTCGAGCGTCTATCCTGATCCGCGAGAAAGAGCGGCGGTCCTCGATGCTCGACATGCGAGGGCAGAATCCCCTGGGACTATCCCCTGTCTTTCCCCAATCGAATTCCGCACGAGGGAAGCGGGGGAGCACAATTGCGCTGACTGAGAACCAGAAAGCGGACAGGCGGAATTCGATAGCAGGAATGGATCAAGCCGCAAAGGCGCGGCAAGAGGCCCAGAAGATATCCAAGGACAAGTGGACGCGCTCGGACAAGGACGCCCGGGCGCTGCATCTGCTCGTGAAGCACATCAAATTCTTTGATGATTTTCCTGAGGAAGCTGCAATAGAGCTCTGCAAGGTTTTCCGATACGAGTCTGCTCCGACGGGCGGGCCTATCTGCAAGCAGGGGGACTACGGGGACAAGTTCTACATCTTGTTCACGGGGAAGGCCAGAGTCTACCGCTTCGAGGACGAGTTGGACGCACTCATGACCCGCGCTCGCCTCGAGAACTCTCTCGACGGAAACGACAAGAAGGACAAGATTGTCGAGCCCACTGAGGAGGAGGAGCTCGTGCTGATGTACGGCGAGCGATGTGCGGAAATGTCCCCGCCGCAGTCGTTTGGAGAAGTCGCGCTTCTTAGAAAGGACGTGCGTACGGCCACAGTCATCGCCGACCCCGGGACTGAGATGATGGCCCTGTCATCGTTTGATTTTGACCGCATCATCCGCCAGCTCGGCAACGTCATCTTCATGCCTGAGCGCGTGCGACAGATCCTGTCGATACCCCCTGGCCAGCGGACTCGCGACGCCCGTTTCATCCTGGCCCACCTTCTGTGCCGCCACAAATTCATGCACCGCTTGAGCAAAAACATGGTCCAGGACTTGTCGTCAAATATCACCCTACATACAGCTGAGAAGGGGGAGGTCGTGTTCAGCCCAGGGGAAGAGGCCCTGCAGTTTTACATTATCCTCACCGGCTCCATCGGGATCTACACGGATGAAAAGGACATGGTGAAGTTGTACGGAGAGAAAGGCGACCACGAAGATCTGGAGCACGATACACTGGGCCGCCGGGTCTTGTTGTTGACACAGGGGGACGTGTTCGGGGACAAAGCTATCATGCAGACAGGGTCTTTGAGAACCGCCGCGGCAGTGGCGAACGAGACAACCGAGCTCATGGTGATGCACCAGCAGCACTTCCAGACGATTTTCAAGCCGGCCTTGAGTAGGCACCAGAAAGATCTGAACGTACTTTCTGCGCTCATCCAGCTGCCCACTGCTGAGCGGTCGCCAGAGCAGCTCGGGAAGATGACCAAAATTCTCTTAAGGGTAAGCACATTCTTCCAGAACCTGGATCCTAAAATCCAGTTCGAGGTGAGCAGAGTCGCGAACTACAGGAAGATGGAAGCGAATCAGACTGTCTTCCGGCAAGGTGCAGAAGGGGACACATTCTACATTATTATCCAAGGCAAGGTGAGCATATACACTCAGGAAGAGCCCCAGAACCAGAAGAAAAGCGAGAAGGAGGGACTCGCCAAGAAGAGCACCCTGGGCAAGCTCGGGCTCGACGTGAACGCCGAGTACGGCAACTTCATCACGATTTTAAGCAGCGGAAAAAGTTTTGGGGAGGTATCACTGCAGCAGGGCTCGGACTACACCTCCACCGCGCTGACGATGGACCCGACAGAGTTCTTGGAAATCAAGAAGGGGGACTTCGACCGCATCGTGAGGTCCCAAGAGAACATAGAACTCGAACGGAGCGTCAAATTCCTACGGAGCTTCGCCCCCATGCGGCACCTGCCCGCCCAACGCCTCATCCGGCTAGCACTGGCGTTCCACGAAATCGAAGCCCAGAAGGGGGCGCTCCTGCTGATCCAAGACGAGAAGGTCTCGAACGAGGAATCCCTGGTCTACGTGGTAGAAAAGGGCAACGTTCGCATCACGCGGGCGAACCCCTCCTTCGACACTGGGACGACATTCAAAAAGGAGATGAGGGCAAAACGGATTTCTGGGGCCCAGGACATGGGGAAGGCGAAGTCTTCCCTAATCCCTCCCGAGTACGACCTCGCCTCAGTTGGTCCAGGAGAAGTGTTCGGGGAGATTGCGCCGATTCTTGGAGTACCGCAGCCCGTCACCGCCATCGCCACGACCCCCGTGCGGCTGCACACTTGCACGGTGGACGAATTCTTGAAGAACATGCAGATGACGGACGAAGGGCTCCTTCGCCGGATGAGGACGCACTGCCAGGAGAAGGAGAAGTGGATCATTCACCGCGAAGCGGTAAATTTGGAAGCTTGGGAACAGTACATCGCGCACATGGACCACCTCAAGGTATGCGCCAAACTGGCAACCCACGGGCACCAGAGCGCCCGCGCCAACATCACCAAGAAGCACGCCCGCAAGAGTTCCCCCGTCCAGAGCCCGTCTTTCCGCGAGCAAAAGATACGCTCGGCCACCCCCCTGGTGGAGAAGCGCCAGACCCGCCCGTTGAACGAGCTTCCGGAGGGATTCAGCCTCTCCGACTTCTCGAAGATCATGGAGCCTGCCCACGGAACTTCGTTCCCCATGGGTGCCTCTTCCGTGGCCCACCGGAAGGGAGAGTCCATCGTGCCGCTGGGGGACACAATGCGCAGCACGGTGCGGGACTTGAAGGTAGTGGTCCCCACAGACGACAACGAGGACCTGCATCGGGCCCTCGCCGTGGCCAAGCGCAGCCTCCACGGGGCCCGGGTGTCCACCCCGAGCCTGGCCACCAGCCCGCGGTACAACCCCCACCTCATCCACAAGAAGTCGCCCATCAATGCCCGCATCGTCCGGAACGGGGGCGAGTTCTGAGCGGACCGCCCGAGCCCAGCGCCCGCCCGCAACTAGTAAGCACAAATATAGCTGACACACATAGTAGCATGCCGCAGCGCCCCACGGCGCCCCCAGATCGCTCGCGGGGGGGAGGTCTGTGGGGGCCGGGCGCCCCGATGTACGGGGGGCGCGAGCCTGGGCCCGGCTGGGGGGGCGGGGGCGGGGGGGCGGACGCGGAGCGCGGGAGGGAACGCGAGAGGGAGCGGTGGCGCGAGCAGGAGCAGAGGCGCGAGCGCGACGGCCGGCGTTCGGGGGGGCTCGATCGGGGCGGCGGGGGCCAGAGGCGCGAGCGGGACCGCGACTACGAGCGGGGCCCAGGGCGGGAGCGAGACCGGGAATACGAGCGGGACCAGAGGCACGACATGGGCGAGGGGCGCTACGGGGACCGGGGCCGCGATCGGGACCGGGAACGCGACGGGGACCGGGCGCGCTACCGGTATGGGGGGCACGACCTTGGTGACCGGGGCCGCCAACGCAACGACGCAGACCGGCGGACAGGGCAGGGGGTGGAGGATGAGCTCCGGTCTGGGAGGGCGCCAGGAAGGGCACTCGCGGGGGCTGCGGCAGGATGGCACCCACTTTCTGAAGAGGAGATCCTTCGCAAGAGGGAGAAAGAACAGAAAGACCTCGAGAAAGACATGGAGCAGCGGCGGGCGCGTGTACTTGCCTGGCAGGCTCAGCGCAAGGAAGAGGAAGAGTGGAAGCGCACAGGGGGTGATGCTGCGGCTCCTGCCGAAGGCGGCGCGGGCGAGAGGAAGGCATGGACCTTGGACGACGACGCTGAGGACGGAGACGAGGGACTGGCACCAAAACTTCGAAAGCATGGCGCGCAGCCTGGGGGGGGGCATGAGGAGGTGGACCCTCTGGACGCGTTCATGGCAGCAGAGGTCCTCCCGGAGGTGAAGAAGCGGGAGGAAAGTGAGGCGGCTGGCCAGGCGTCGCTCTCCCGGCCCCGACTGCGCCAGAACCCTTACGCCTCTGATTCTGAGGCGGGTGAAGAGGAGGAGGAGGAGGACTACGAAGCCTGGGCCAAGTCTGTCAGGGAAGGAAAGGGCAGCAAGCTCGATAAAATTGCGACCGTGGACCACAGCAAAATGGAGTACGCCGCATTCCGCCGGGACTTCTACGTGGAAGCCCCTGCCGTCCGCCGGATGACCACGGTAGATGTTGCAGCGCTTCGGAAAGATCTTGAAGGTGTCCAGGCTCGGGGCAAGGGGGTTCCGAAACCTGTCGCGCACTGGGACCACTGCGGGCTTTCCCAAAAGGTCTTAGAAGTCATCAAGAAGTCTGGGTTCGAGCGGCCTACTGCTATTCAGGCGCAGGCCTTCCCGGTTATCATGTCAGGCAGGGACTGCATCGGGATTGCGAAAACTGGCAGTGGAAAAACACTCGCATTCCTGCTGCCCATGCTGCGACACATCAAGGACCAGAGACCTCTGCGAGATGGGGACGGGCCCATCGCGCTGGTCGTGGCGCCGACGCGAGAGCTTGTGACGCAGATCGGTAAGGACGTGCGCCGGTTTGCAAAAGTCTCGGGCATCGAAGTCGCTGCTATATTTGGGGGCTCGGGCATTGCTGACCAGATCAAGGCTCTGAAACGAGGGGTGGAGATCGTGGTCTGCACACCTGGGCGCATGATCGACATCCTCGCTATGGGACGGGTCACGAACCTTCACCGGGTCACGTACCTTGTGTTTGACGAGGCTGACCGAATGTTTGACATGGGCTTCGAGCCGCAGATTACTCGGTTGGTGGATTTGACTCGTCCTGACCGACAGACGGTGATGTTCTCTGCCACCTTCCCCCAGAAAGTGGAAGCTCTGGCCAGGAGGGCACTGCAGAGGCCGATTGAAGTGTCCGTCGGGGGCCGGAGCGTCGTGAACAAAGACATCGAGCAGATCGTCGAGGTGCGCCCTCAGGAGGAGCGCTTCTTCAGGCTCCTTGAACTTTTGGGCCAGTGGTTCGAGAGGGGCAAGGTCCTGGTATTCGTACAAAGCCAGAAGAAGTGCGACTCTCTCTTTTCTGACCTCATTAAGGCAGGGTACCCCTGTCTGAGTCTTCACGGGGGCCACGACCAGAGCGACCGGCAAGGCACAATCAACGACTTCAAGGGCAGCGTGTGCGGTTTGATGGTGGCGACATCCGTGGCAGCCAGAGGGCTCGACGTGAAGGACTTGAGGCTGGTAGTCAACTACGACCCTCCGAACCACCACGAGGACTACGTCCATCGTGTCGGGCGGACAGGAAGGGCCGGAAACAAGGGTACGGCAGTGACGTTCATCGAGTATGGGGAAGAGAAATTTGCCCCTGATATTGTCAAGGCCTTGATCGAGAGCGATGTCGAGGTTCCTGAAAACCTTCGCGACCTGGCTGAGGACTTTGAGCGCCGACGGAAACAGGGGCAAGTGCGGGCGCACGGGTCGGGCTTCGGAGGCTCGGGGTTCAAGTTCAACAAAGACGAAGACGAGGTGAAGAAGGCCCATAGAAAAGCGAAGGTGAAGGAAGCTGGGGTCGTAGAAATTTCCGATGACGAGGGCGCTTCCGATGGCGAAGGCGGAGAGGCAGGCGCGGCTGTGAAATCTGTCACTACTGCTCCCGCTCCGGGTGCGGCGGCACAACTTCCAGCGGTGGGCCCCCCTGGCCATGTGCCGCCGCCTCACCTCGCGGCGCAGATGTCAGCCTCTCAGGCCCAGGCTGCATCCCATGCAGCTGCCCATGGACGCAACCCTATGCTTGCTGCAGCGCAACTGGCTGCCTCCCAAGCAACCGCAGCCGCGGCAGCGGCCCCTTTCATTCCGGACTCTGGTGTCATCGGAAGGGGCGAGAGGCACTTCGAGGCTGAGCTGACCATCAACGATTTCCCCCAACATGCGAGATGGAAGGCGACGCACAAGGACTCTCTCCGGGAAATCAGCGACAGGACCGGGGCAGCTGTCACAACGCGGGGGATATACATCGGACCTGGGCAGCGAGTCACGGGCAATGCGAAAAAACTTTTCCTGCTTGTGGAGGGCCCGACGGAGCGCTCAGTCAAACAGGCCTCGGCGGAGCTGAAGAGGATTTTGCAGGAAGCGACGGAGAAGACTCTCGCTGGAGGGGGCGGCGGGGGCAGGTATACGCTCTAATTTTTCGTATCCATGAATCTTGTTAAACCTTGAAGGCCTTCGAAATTGTGAGGTGGAACTCAACAAAACCTTTCAGCGTCGAGAGGAACGCCGACTGCGAAGCCTGTAGATCCGGCAGTTTACTAGCCCGAACCTGGGGGCTCTGGCCCTCCCATAAAGCATCAATCTGCGGGGAAAGTGGCAGCGCGTCCACGTTGAAGCCTTCTTCCAATCTCCCCATCTCCCCCTCGACGATTTCCTTGAGAGTGGAGAGGTGCCCCGACAAAACTTCGGCAAAGACTTGCAGAACGGATCCCAGCTCATCGCATGGGATGTCCTCTTCCCGAGGGGGTAGAACTTTCTTCCTGCGCTTCTTCAGGACCTGCAATGCTTTCGCCCAATTGTGGAGGAGCATTGAAACCCACGTGAGCGGCTCTCGCAGCAGCAGAGCCTGCATTGGAAGCCCGCTCGACTTGCATTTTTCAACCAGCAAGGAGACCCCGGACGATACCTCTTGCAGGCGCCTACTGGACTCCAACGTCCACAGATGTCCACCAGACGCGGTTTCAGAGCATTTATTTTCCGCGCCACCCACATCTTCCAAGAACTTCAGAGACATTTTCACGCTGTCCGCTGACATGAAGATCCAGGCGGTGAAAGTCTCAAGAGGCGCGTGGCCCTGCGGCACCCGCATCCCCGGGGGCAGGGATCCGTCCGGCGGAGTCATCCCAAAGCCGGCCGCGCCGCCGCACTTCAAGTAGAGGTCGATGTCGGAGAAGAGCGAGGAGGCGTCATCCGATCCAGGGATGAACAAGCTCGCTTTTAACATCCGAATGAGACACCAGCGGCGGCGTAACTCACACCTCAGGTCTTCTCTCCAGCGGCTGGCAGACGGAATTTTCAGCTCCGCCGCCCTAGGACGCTTCCACCAAGGGGCTCCGGCATGTCCCGACTTGAAGTCCCACCACTCCAAGATTTCATAGGAGCCAAAGCTACGAGGCGTGCTCCAGTCCGGTCGGACCTGTAAATCAGAGTTGAACCTCAAGCCCTCGAGGAGTTCCTCGTCGTCTTTGTAAGAATGTGGTGCGGATCCGGCTGCCCGCTCTACGTGCGAAGTCGAAGCACTCACGTTCATTTTTATGGCATTCACCAGATCGCAAATCGCATCCTCCACCAAGGCGGCCTGGCGATTGAAACTTCGGTCAAGCTGCTGCGTGAACGACGCAAAGTCGATGGCCTGCATGTACGCTCCGTTGTCGATCGCGGTCGACAGGGAATCGCCGACTTGGTGCTTGTGGTTCCAGTGGAACTTTGCCAGGGTTGCGCAACTTTTCCCCAAGTGCTCGGACCCACAGAGGGCAAAGCAGGGCATTCCTATTTGGGTGGCCACCGACTCTAGCTGGATGTTCTTGATTGCCAAATGGTCGAGCTGCTCTTGGAGCAGGTTCGGGGCGCAAAAGTACCCGTACAGAGTTGCCAAGGACAGCCGTACGTCCGCGTTGTACGGTGTTATAGAGGCCACGCCGTTCAGTACTGCCACGGCTTGTACAGCGCGAGCGCGCAGCCCGAGTTCTGCGTCTTTCATCACCAGAGAAATTGCCACAGGTACCAATCCGTCCCCTGGGCCGTACTCTCGCTCGTCGAGGCCGCGGGAGTGATGAATTGTGGAGGTGAAGATTCCCAGGATCTCCGCCGCCGTGCCGGGCGGGTCGCAAGCGCCGAGAAGGTTCATCTCATGGCAAATCTCAAAGGACGAAACGACCCTCTGCAACGCTTCCTTGCCCCCGTTCGCAGCGACAGTGTCCTCCTTCTTAGCGAGTTCAATGAGTTCGTTGGCCCTGGCCAGGAGCTCTCCCCTCAGCCATGAGGCGTCAGAGGCATGCAAGATCTCCAAAGACGCCTTGACGTCGAAGCAGCAGCACCTTAGGTCCCCGTAGTTCTCCCAGAATTTCAAAAGCAGCCGCGCCATCTCCCCTGAGAGATGGTTCAGGTCATCTGCAGCTCCGCGGCTCTTCTGCCAGCGGTACTTCCGAAATATCAAACAGTGCGGCGCCAAGGCGGCACCCCGCGCGGCGCCCTTGTTCGGTGCGGAGCAATTCTGCATGACGCCCACGGCCCGCTCTGCAAGGGCCCAGGCTCTGCCGGGCTCGAGTAGGCTCTGCGAGGCCTCAGTCCCAATCCGTGACAGCAAATTGGAACTGAGTTCTGCTGCGACGTCGAGTGGGTTGTACGTGAGGTAGCCGCAGTGGAGTCGCTGGTCCAGCTTCAAGCCTGGAAAGAGAATATCCAGGAGACTGTCGAGGGCTCCAGTATCCCCCGGCACCGTGGACAGGAATTGAAGCAAGAACTCCAATGCCTGTTCTGCGTCGCCTGCTCCAAGGTGAAGCATTGACCGGAGCATTTCCCACTCACTACGGCACATGACGTCCTTGAGGTCGGTGCCGGGACCCGCGGGAGGTGCAGAGCTATGCGGAAATGTGCAGAAAACGTCGAGGGCTTTGGCAAAGTTTTCCTGCTCGTGCAGCACTTCAAGGTAGACTAGGAGAGCTTCCCTGCCAATCTCCGCGAAGCTGCACCCGGGCTTCACACACCGGTCGGCCATCATCCCTGCCAGCTGCAGCAGCTGCTCGGGTTTTGCCGCCGCCGCTTGCCGTTCCCCGAACTTGGCCTGAAGCAGGTTGCTCACTACCGCCCAAAGCATATACCTCTGGTCCTGGGTGTTCTGGAAGAGCTTCATGGACACCTGCTGCATCTTCACAAAAGCAAATTCACGGCAGTGGGCCTTGAAGAGGGCCTGCAGGAGGCCGACATCCCCGGGCTTGTTTGCCACCGCCGCTTCCACCTTGCGCGTCAGACTAGCCTGCTTACCGGCCGCGTTGTACACAATCGCGAGGGTCCCCAAGAGGCTCTCGTCGACGTGCGGCCCCTCGCCAACCAAGTCACAGGACGCCACCGCCTCATCTGTCCGCCCCAGCCGTTGTAGCGCCACGCCTAGAGGGGCAAGGCGGGGGAGGGCGAGGGGGGCAAGGAAGAGGGGGGGGGGGGGGGGGGGGGGGCACCGGCGCGCCCCCCACCCCCCCCCCCCCGCCCCCCGCGCGGGCGCGCCCCGCGCGCGGG
>Ga0163111_10003205_pt1 | contig 10523 bp, 8 predicted proteins | sample CRUFie1St18metaG_FD_109645 | JGI IMG/M metagenome (GOLD analysis project Ga0163111, IMG submission 109645) | Marine microbial communities from the Costa Rica Dome - CRUD Field 142mm St18 metaG | ecosystem: Environmental > Aquatic > Marine > Oceanic > Photic zone | place: Costa Rica: the Eastern... | reverse complement strand
TCAAGTTTTCCAGCAATCCGGGCAATCGCGGCTGGGTAAAGCCTGTGCTCCTCGTCTTGAATCCTTGCGTGGAGAGAGTCAGGGGTGTCATCGGGAAGAACAGGGACACTGGCTTGAGCGATGATGGTGCCCGTGTCCATTCCCGCGTCGACGTAATGGACAGTGCATCCGCTCTCATCTACTCCTGCCTCAACGGCCTGGGTCCACGCAAAGAGGCCGGGGAAATTGGGGAGCAGAGAGGGGTGAATATTGATGATTCGCTCAGGAAAAGCGTTGAGAAGGGGGGGGCGGAGGAGTCGCATGAACCCCGCGAGGCAAATTAATTCCACCCCAGACTGTGAAAGAATTTCCGCGGTTTCACGCTGCGCTTCCTCCGGAAATTTGGAGCTTAGGCCCCTGCAGTCGATCACTCCCGAGGGTAATCCTGCCTGTTCCGCTCTCTTGAGAATGTAGGCGTCCGGAACATCGCTGAGGACGATAACGATCTCAGCTTCCAATTCTCCATTCTGAATGGCATCGAGGATGGCCTGCATATTGGAGCCAGAGCCAGAGCCGAGAATACCAAGACGAATCACTTCGTCAGGCTAGGAGTGGATGCCTCGAGAGACAAGCGCAGGGAATAAAGCCAGCGTTGAGATAGCTCACGGAAGGTCTGGCGATGCTCTCCTTTCACTTGCTCACGATAAAGAAGGGCGGCATATTGCCGAAGATTTAAGTGTGAAAAAACCACGGTATGACCATCAGTGACGTGTCGTCGTTGCATGTCATCAGGATCGCATATCACTAAAACGAGAATCTCTCCCTAAGCTCCCGGAAACATGCACGACCCCCGTATTGATCAGCTCGCAGGACAGCTAGTTCGTCACTCCACGAACCTCAAGAGGGGAGAAAAGGTCCTCATTGACCTTTACGACGTCCCGGAGGCAGTGGGGATCGCTTTAGTCCGCGAGGCGCGCCGGCGAGGCGCGGTGCCGTTTGTAACAATGAATTCCATGCGGGTTGCACGAGAGCTTCTGCTGGGCGCTACGGATGAACAATATCGGCTGATAGCCAAGCACCGCATGGCCGAAATGCGGGATATGAATGCCTACATCGCGGTGCGAGGGAGTCATAATATTGCGGAATTGAGTGGTGTGCCGGCGGGGCGAATGGATCTGGCTCAAGGGCACACCCGCAAGGTTCTGCGGCACAGGGTTGAAAAAACAAAGTGGTGTGTGTTGCGCTGGCCGCATGCGGCGATGGCCCAGCAGGCCGGAATGAGCACGGAAGCATTTGAGGATTTTTACTTCCGGGTCTGCCTCCTGAACTACAAGGCCATGAAGCCCGCGATGAACGCGCTGGGTCGTCTGATGACAAGGACCGACCGTGTTCACATCAAGGGACCGGGGACCGATTTGGAATTCTCAATCAAGGATATTCCCGCGATTCCATGCGGGGGTGAATGTAACATTCCGGACGGGGAGTGTTTTACTGCACCGGTAAAGAACTCGGTTAATGGGGTCATTACTCACAACGCCGCGACGATCTACAATGGCATACCATTTGATGGCATCAGGTTAGAATTTGAGAGGGGTAAGATCGTAAACGCACAGGCAGAAGGCAAAGATCGGGAGATTAACAAGATACTCGATGCGGATGAAGGCGCGCGCTACATCGGAGAATTCGCCCTCGGATTTAATCCCGAAATCCGTGAGCCGATGCGTGATATCCTGTTCGATGAAAAAATTGCGGGTTCTTTTCATTTTACCCCCGGGCAGGCCTATGACGAAGCCAGCAACGGTAACAAATCAAAGGTGCATTGGGACATGGTGAGTATCCAGCGTGGCGATCATGGAGGCGGTGAAATCTGGTTCGATGGCAAGCTCATCCGAAAAGATGGAAAGTTTCTGCCGAAGTCTCTTCATGGGCTGAACTGGTAGGAGCGGGATCATCTTGAGGGACTATTGGTGAGCTCGATGCGGGAAGAAGGTGTGTCGAATCGCCTTGGAAATAGTAAGGAAACCTGAAACGTTCAGGTCTGATGCTTCGACCATTATTTGTATGGGTGCTCTTTGTCTGCGGTGCGGCGGCCCAGAGTTACGTTGGAAGCACTGAGAAAGCTCCGGCTCCAGACCGAGAATTTCGGGCGGCGTGGGTCGCCTGCGTCTACAACATTGACTGGCCTTCGAGAAAGGGGCTGAGTGCCCACCGGCAGCAGGCCGAGCTGACCCGGATTCTGGATCGTATGGCCTCATTGCGCATGAACGCGGTGATTTTTCAGGTCCGACCCCAGGCCGACGCCCTCTATCGATCGCGGATTGAGCCTTGGTCTCCATGGCTCACAGGCACGATGGGAAGGGATCCGGGCTACGATCCACTCGCCTTCTGCATCAAGCAGGCCCACGCTCGTAATATCGAGGTGCATGCCTGGTTTAATCCATTCCGGGCAGCGCCTCACAGGGACCACCGGGTTTCTCCAGATCACGTTTCCCGGACGCACCCATCAATCGTACGCGACTTCAAGCTCCACCGGTGGTTGGACCCGGCGAGCAGTTTCACGAGGCGCCGGGCCTTGGACGTCATAGCCGACGTGGTGAGGCGTTACGACGTGGACGGAATCCATATTGATGATTATTTTTACCCGTATCCCGATCTCGTCAAGGGGCGGCCCACCCCCGATTTTCCAGATGGCAAGTCACCTGCGCAGCGGCGGGCCTATGTGGACTCCTTCGTGCGTGGGATGTATACGAAAGTGAAGGGAATCAAGCCGTGGGTGCGCGTTGGGATCAGCCCTTTTGGAATTTGGAAGCCAGGGGTTCCCCGGGGGACCACGGCCCATATCAATGCCTATGAACATCTGGCTGCGGACTCCCGGAAGTGGTTGGCTTCAGGGTGGTGCGATTACCTTTCTCCCCAGCTCTACTGGCGGATCAAAGGGCCGCAGAGTTTCTCGCTGCTCCTTGAATGGTGGCGAGCCCAGGGCAGCCGTCCCGTGTGGCCCGGACTTGCGACGGCCCGGATCAAGTCTACGGAAGATCCAGGTCGACCAGCCAGCGAAATGGTGAATCAGTTACGACTCTCTCGCACGGTGGGCCGAAACTATGCCGGGCATGTTCATTGGAGCTCGAAGGCCCTGATGGAAAATCGAGGGGGGATTACCACGGCCCTGAGCAAGAGTATGTATACTCACCCAGCTCTGGTGCCACCCATGCCGTGGTTGAGCAAGACGAGGCCTCGGCCACCGCGCGCCCGCGCGACAACTAATAGAGGGATGACCCTCGTGCAATGGTCGAAAGTTCCGTCTGCCACGAAGTATGTTGTGCAAGCTCGTTATGGCCGGAGTTGGAACACCTATGCGGTGACGCATGGATCTGGTCTGAGTGTAAACCTGAGTGGTTCTCCGGACGCCGTTGCGGTTTGTGGCGTGGACCGCTATGGCGTCGCTTCGGAAGCCAATGTCCTCGGGCGGCGGTAGAGTCCGGCAGGTTGCAGAGTGCGCGAGGAGTGGCGCTTCCTTCACCCGGTGCGGGGAAATAGATTGCCTAAACCCTATATTTAAGAGAAGTTTAAGGCCTTCCTACGGCGAAGATAATTCCCAATGAACCTCCGACTCTTCGTTACCTCAGCAGGAGCCCTGATTCTCGCGTGGTTGGCACTGACCTTTTTCCGGGAGGTGCCCCTCGAGAGCCACCTTCGGACCTCTCCTTCAAGTGCAACCTCCCCAGCGGAAGATCCGGAGGGGGGGATCACGGCGAAGAGGGATCCTGATAAAATGGCAGCGCGTCGGGATGTTGCCGGCAAATAGAGAGCGCATGGTGCAGTTTCGGGCGGGATAGCTTGGGAGGCCGGGATAGCTCCAGATCTTGTGTCGATGGGCTTTTTAGAGGGGCCAATCTTCTTCCTTGTTTCCAACGGGATGCCGCAGGCAAGATCGCTTTCAAGGCAAGGGCTTTAGTCCCTGCTATCACTGGACGATGGCTGTAACCCTGAAATGTGCTGCCTGTGGCGCCGAAGTCACTTTTGAGGAGCTCACCTCAAGAGCAGAGGAAATGTGCCCCGGGTGTCAGGTAAAAGTTCGCTACAGGGAATGCGATGAGCAGATGGCAATTCCTGTCAGTATGGCTCTGCCGGAAGAATTTGCCCCGATAGACCTGAGTTCGGTTGCAGACAAATCGGCCCTCCTCGTCGAGCGCTTCAAGAAACCCGTAGCGGAATCCGCCGAGAGTGACACCAACGATGTTACTCTCGCTAGAGCTCTCAAGGCTCTTGCTGACAGCGTGGGAGTTTTGGACGAGAGGCTAAATCGGCATGAGGAAAAAACGCAGTTGCCATCTGAGGAAGAGGACATAGCTCAGAAAAAGAAACGGGAAGAATCCGACGAAGCTTTAACCAGTGAAGATAGTGCAGGTGGAGAGAAAGGGAGTATCCCGGAGAGCACCTCTGAAGTCGTTCATCTGGACCCTCAGCAAGCGGGTGCGAACAAAGAGACAATCAAGGCGAATCCAGTTGAGGCTCGGGTATTGGTTCGGCGGGAAGCAGCTCAAATAGCACATGCCTTTCAGCGGGAGAGACACGGTCAGAAAGATTGGACGGAGGAGGCAAACTCTTCGCGGCGTGGCACTGGGGGTTCGAGGGTTATTCGCAGCTTTCCAAAAACCACGGTTCTGATCGCCGTGATAGGTGTCGCCTTGCTGAGCGTGGCGGCCATTCTATGGACTGGGACCTTCTTAGCTGGTGGAGAAAAAGTGGGAGAAGAGCTGACGCTGACAAGCCCTCAAGCGGGAGGCCTGAGCCAGCTGATGGAAGATGATCCGTTAGCGGCGATGGCGGAGACTGTTGCGCGGGGCTACCTGAATGCCACTAGCGCGCAGGCAGCTCTGCCATTCGTGTGGGAATCAGAACTCATCCGCAATAAGTTTGAGCGCTATTTTAAACCTCTCTCGCAGCCCGACGCTTACGAACTAACTCTTCAGGATCGCGCCACTGGAAAGAGTGGCAAGCCACAGTTTCTCTACCGAATCGACTCCCCGGGAGAGAAGGGGAGAAGGCTTTTGCTGCTACCAGAGGGCTCCATGCCAAAGGTCTTCTGGGAGTTTTTTGCGGAAGTTGGAGATCTGCCTTGGAAAGACTTCCTATCCAGTCAGCCGGAGGCTCCCGTTGAAATGCGGGTCTGGCTCCATCCTACCGACCTCTACATCAGTGGATACGATAACGAGAGGTGGCAGAGCTACATCCTCCATGATCGTGCAGAGCAACACAGAGTTCTGGCCTATGCACCCAGAGACCTTGGCGATGACTGGAAAATTTCGGACGCGTTGACGAACCGGCCCGTTACCTTCAATCGCCACGAAGCTGTGATGGCTCTGCTTCTCCTGCAACATAAGCGGGAAGTTGATACGCAGGGCTTCTCTGGCACGATAGTGGAAATCAAGGATGTTGTGGCAACCTCTTGGCTGCCGAGTCGCTTCCGGGCCGCCCAAAATTGACAACAACCTTTTGCGTCAAGCTAATCCGTTGCGCTCGAGCAGTGGCTGTAACTCCGGGTCCCGGCCCATGAAGTCGCGGTAAAGTTCGTCCACGGGGCGTGAATTGCCCGTGCTCAGGATATGATCTCGAAATGCCCGCCCCGTGTCAGGGTTCAGCACGCCCTCTACCCTGAAGCGAGTGAACGCATCTGCATCGAGAACCTCTGACCACTTATAGGAATAGTAGCCTGCGGCGTATCCTCCGGGGCTGTCGAACAGATGGTTGAACTGGCGAGCGATGGTTGGCGTAGGCGAGCCCAGAACGGCCTTGTAGTCCTCCAGTATTTCGTGGTCGACCTCGTCCAGATCGCGATCGAGATACGCGGAAGGCTGAGTATGCAGTTCGAGGTCAAGCTTACCCAGTGCCAGCTGACGCATGGTGGCAGAGGCGCTCATGTAGTTTCGGGCGGCAATCATTTTTTCAAACAGCTCTTCCGGAATGGGCTCGTCGGTTTCGTGGTGACGGGCAAAGAAATTGAGAGAGTCCCGGTCCCAGCAGAAGTTCTCCATGATCTGGGAAGGCAACTCGACCCAGTCACGCGGGACATTGACCCCGGAAAGGCTTTTCACTGGAACGTCACTGAGGAGTTGGTGCAGAAGATGGCCAAATTCATGGAAAATCGTTTCCACCTCGCTGTGGGTGAGCAGAGCAGGCTGATTTCCAATGGGCTTGGTCAGGTTGCCAGTGATCAGCCCGAGATGCGGTTTGCGTTCGTTGTCCGCGGTTCCGGGCAGCCCGGTCTCGAGGTAATTCATCCATGCTCCACTGCGTTTTGATTCCCGGGGATGCCAGTCGGCATAGAAAGAGCCGAGGAGCTCGCCTGATTCGGAATCATGCAGGTCATAAAAGCTGACTTCGGGGTGCCATACCTCGACCTTTTCCCCGGACGGAGAATCCCCTCGGTCGAGGAAGATACTCGGGCGTGACGTTATCGTTATGCCAAAGAGCCGGCTGGTCAGGCCGAACAGGCCCTTCATCACGTTGTCGACCTGGAAGTAAGGGCGGAGGTCTTCGTCATCAAAATTATACTGCTCCTTGCGCTGTTTCTCCGCCCAATAGGATACTTCCCAGGGCTCCAGGCGAGTGGGTTCTCCACCGGTTTTGCGGGCCTTGTAGCTTTCGAGCTGGTCGCACTCCCTGCGGAACGAATCGACGATGCGCGCATGAAGGTCCTCGACAAAGCCAAGTGCCTTACTCCCGTTACCAACCATGCTGCGCTGTAAGTTGAGATCGGCGAAATTTGCAAACCCAAGCAGCTCTGCCTTTTCTTGTCGGAGCCGGACTATTTCCCAGATGAGATTGGAATTGTCGTAGTTGCCGTTGCGCCCAACGGAGCCTCTTCCCTCAAAGACCATCTTACGTAGTTCCTCGCTATCTGCGTATTGGAGTACAGGATAGAAGGAGGGGAATTGCATGTTGAAACGCCAGCAGGGAGCCTCTGGCGAACCGAGCCCCTTGTCCTCTGCATCCGCCCGAGCAGAGGCTCGGCTGCTCTCTGGCAGCCCTGCCAGCAGGGCCTCGTCTTCAATAATGAGTTCCCATTCTTTTACGGAGTCCAAGACGTTTTCCCCGAACTTCTTCGTGGCCTTAGCCAGCTCATTCTGCAACTGCGCCATGCGCGCTTTTTTGTCCGCAGGTAAATCTGCGCCGGCGTCGCGAAATTCCGCACATGTCTCCTCAACAAAACGCTTTGAGACAGGGTCGAGAGTCTTGAAGGAATCGGATTCCGCAAAAGACTTCAATGTTGCCCACAATTCAGCGTTGAGGGGAATTGAGGCGTGGAAGGCCGTGACCTTTGGAAGCATCTTGTTCAGCGCGCTTCGCTGGGTGTCGTTGTCTCGAACAGAAGAGAGATGGTTTAGCCTGCCCCAGCCACGAGAGAGAGATTCGGTGGCTGCTTCGAGAGCGGCAAAAGTATTGTCATAGGTCAAATGCTCGTGAGGAACAGAGCAGATTTCATCAATGCGCTGCTGGGCCTCCAGAATACCAGCTTCTATATCAACTTCCACCTTTTCGGGGATCAGTTGCGACCACGGAATGTGAAAATTCTCAGCGAGGAAAGGATGATCGGCCATGAGCGATAGCTTGGATTTCAAAGAGCCAATTGTCAAAGAACAGCACCACAAGGAACAAGGTCGATGGATTTGCAGCAGGACCAACGAAGTTGTCAGTCCTTCCGGGTTATACAAAAAAGCCCCGCCGGAGACCGATCCGGCGGGGCCAGACCTTTTCTATAGACTGCAAAGAAGAGTAGAAAGGGTCGGGACTGACAAAGAATGTCGGCCACCTCTGATATGAAACGACGGATCCACGTTGATTCGTACAAGAAATTTTATTCCTGTGTCGTGAAACTTTCTGCTGCCTGTTTTTAAGTAAAAAATGCGCGCTGCTTCTGAGATATCGGCATCTCCAGAAACTCCATGACACTTAACATGTCTTCCCACACTTTGCGTTTCTCAGTAACCGCCGAGTCGTTGTGAAGCAGGTAGGACGGATGATAGGTTACCCTGAGTGGAATGCCCTCAAATTCATGCCATCGCTCTCGCATGCGGCCCACCGGTTGATTTTCGTAGTTCAGGAGACCTTCTGCAGCGGTCCCGCCCAGAGCGACAATACACTTGGGTCTTACGATTTCGATTTCTGCTCTCACGAAGGGAAGGCAAGCCTGCATCTCTTGAGGCGTTGGTTTTCGGTTATTGGTAGTCTGATTTTTAAGGGCGGGACGAAATTTGCAGATGTTGGAGATATAGACACTCTCCCGGGAAAATCCCATCGCCATCAAGATCTGGTCCAGTTTTTGACCGGCTTTTCCAACAAAGGGCTGGCCTCGCCGCTCTTCCTCGTAGCCCGGGGCCTCTCCAACCAGCATCAGGTCAGCCTCAGGGTTGCCCGTCGCAAAGACCATGGTGTCGCGAAGTGATGACAGTGAAACGGCAGGTTCCCATGTTTCGGCCTGCATCCTGAGAGAAGCGAGTTTCTCTATCGCGCTGCCACCTTTTACTTTCAGCTCCAGGAGAGGAGCCTCAGGCGATTGCCTGTCGCTGGAGTGAGTAGCCATCGCCTTGGCGATTGGAGGATGCTTTGGGGCAGCATTGACCGGGCGTTTCCCTCTGCGGATCCTCTCACGGAGGATCTCCTTGGCTTGCTCATCGAGGCGAATGTATCGTTCGCCCCGGCGCGCGAGCTGCTGAAGATACCCAATGAGCGAGTGAACCGGAGTCACCGTTCCAAGGAAGCAGGAAGAGTCGCAGGGACCAAGCTCCAACTCAGGGACACCAAGGGTGCAGAAGGCAAGTGGGAGGTTACACCTTTCGTGAGAGTGCTCCTTTACGCGACCAGTTTTGTGAATAAAGTGTTGTGGGTGAGCGGTTGTTAGACTAAACACTGCGACCGAGCACTTACTTGGTTTTATTGATAATCAAGCCCCCGCCTGTCTTCATGAAAGTCCTGCTCCTCAACGTGGCGTTGACCATTTCTGCCATAAGCGTCCTCCCCAGCTGCAGCTTTTTCCAGCCTGCAACTCCGGTTGCCGGCGGACCTTCACAGAGCAAGCGCGAAACGGCGAAGCCACCCCAGGCCGCATGGCTCCGCTCTCTGTGGTCCTCTGCGGGTAGTGGCCCGCAAGTTGAAGGGTTTTTGCCGGCTCAGGTCGATCTCTCCGTAAAGGCTTCGGCTTCGACCCTGCCTGTCGACCGGCATGGCCGCCCCACCTACCATAGCGAATCGGTGCGGCATCGTTTCGTGCGCACAACGTCTTACTCGCATCAGGAAAACGAGGCAGGTGCTGAAGGCCGCTTGAACGCGATGGGCACAACCCTCAAGTATGGCCGGGTCAGGAGCGCCGCCGCAGACTGGTCCCGCTATCCGGTTGGAACTGCATTCAGGATCAAGGGGCTTCCGCACGTCTACGTCGTCGATGACTACGGTCGCTCGTTGGCTGGGACAAACACGATCGATATCTATCATCCCACCTTGAAACTGATGAGAAGGTGGGCCACTCGGGATGTTGAGATTAATGTAGTCCGGTGGGGTTCCTGGGAGCAGTCGGCGAATCTTCTGCGTGGACGGACCAAATATGCGCACTGTGCGATGATGTATTATGCGACTCTCGCCAAAATTCGCCGACAGAGGGTCGTGCAGGCCGCACAGAGGGATGCAGCCAATCCCTCGCTGTGAGGCAGGCTCTCTCTCGATGTCATGACGAGAGCAGAGAGAGCAGAATTTATTCACCGGCGCCTCGCCGAGCTGTATCCCGAAACACCCGTTCCTCTGGACCACAAGGACGCTTTCACTCTCCTGATAGCCGTTCTGCTATCTGCACAGTGTACGGATGCGCGTGTAAACCAAGTGACCCCAGCTCTGTTTGCCCTCGCGGATACACCGGAGCTCATGCAGGAAGTTCCAGAAAAGGAGATCCAGGCCGCAATCAGCTCATGCGGTCTCGCTCCCCGGAAGGCCAGAGCGATCTCAGGGCTCTCGAAAATGCTCGTGGAGAATCATGGAGGAAAAGTGCCAGCTTCCCTCGAGGCTCTCGAAGCACTTCCGGGAGTTGGGCATAAAACGGCCTCGGTAGTGATCTCACAAGCTTTCGGTGTTCCCGCATTTCCGGTAGACACTCACATCCATCGGCTTGCTCAACGGTGGGGGCTGGCGAGTGGGAAAAACGTCGTAGATACAGAAAGATCTCTCAAGCGGCTGTTCCCGCGGGAAAGCTGGAACCAGCTGCATTTGCAAATCATCTTCTACGGAAGAGAGTTTTGTAGTGCTCGGGGATGCGATGGGCGGGTGTGCGAAATTTGCCGGGCTTTATTCCCGAAGCGCCGCTCTCCTGTCAAAATCAGGAAGGCATGAAGGCTGATGAACGATTCGATGTGGTAAAATATACCGGGAAGAAGGGCTTCCGAAGCTGGCAGGTCCTTCCTCTTTGGCCCTTTTGCTAAGGGATAAACGGCTATTCGTGCCCTCAGTTGGCACCCCCCCCTTTCGGGGCAGCAGATTTTTCAAAACCAGCCTTTACT
>Ga0163111_10003204_pt1 | contig 10524 bp, 8 predicted proteins | sample CRUFie1St18metaG_FD_109645 | JGI IMG/M metagenome (GOLD analysis project Ga0163111, IMG submission 109645) | Marine microbial communities from the Costa Rica Dome - CRUD Field 142mm St18 metaG | ecosystem: Environmental > Aquatic > Marine > Oceanic > Photic zone | place: Costa Rica: the Eastern... | reverse complement strand
GCACGGAGGACCGTGGAATCAGCCAAGGCATAGAAGCTCACCAAACCCAAAACGGCGAATCCGGCCACCCCGATGAGGGTGCCCATTTTGGCCTTGAGGTTGGTGGCAAAGAAATACAATCCAAAAAACACAGCTGCCGCACCGCATGCGATGCCCACTGCGTAAATGATATAGAAGAGGTTGTCGAGGAGCGCGCCGTAGCGTTCCTGACCCTCCACGAAGGTCTCGTCTGCTCCACTCTTGGAAGTGATCATGATGCAGAGCAAGGCTCCGGCAACGATGACCAACATCCGCACAGCGGACAGGACCGTTTTGATGGTCTTGTCTCCCATGGTGCAGATTATTTTCCTTCGAGGTTGCGCTTGTACAACAAGTCCACGAGGTCCATGCTGGCCTCTTCCATGTCGAGCACGATGCTGTCGATCTTGGACAGGATGTAGTTGTAGAAGATTTGGAGGATGATGGCCACGATCAAACCAGAGACGGTCGTGATCAATGCCACCTTGATACCCCCTGCCACAATAGACGCGTTGATTGTGTTGGCCTCCGCAATCTTGTCAAAGGCCGAGATCATCCCGATCACCGTACCCATGAAGCCCAACATCGGAGCCAAGGCGATGAACAAGCTAATCCAGCTCAGACCGCGCTCGAGCTTAGACATCTCCACGCTGCCATAATCCTCAATGGCCTTGGCCACTTCCTCGTAGCTTCCAGAGCTGCGGTCGAGGCCTTGGTAGAAGATGGACGCCACAGGACCGCGGGTGTCGCGGCACACTTCTTTGGCCGCATCCACACCCTTGCCGAGCGCACCTTCGATGCCTTCGAGCAACTTGCCGGTGTTGGTGGTGGCCATGTTGAGGTAAATGATGCGTTCGATGCTCAACGCGAGGCCGAGAATCAAACAAATCAACACGAACGCCATGAACGTGGCACCCCCTTCGATGAAGTACTTCTTCACGGTTTGGTGGAAGCTCAACACTTCACGTGTTTCCACGGGCTCAGCCGCAACAGGCTCTGTCACTACAACGGGTGCAGCAGCAGAATCAACGGCAGCGGAGTCGGTTTCCGCAGACATGGTGTCCACAACCATCTCAGTGGCTGCGTCTTCTTGTGCCATCGCAGCTTGTGGCGCTGCGAACATCACGAGCCCTGCAATAGCGAGGAGGGCGAACAAATTCTTCATGACGAATTGAAGTTGAATAATGAATAATTGTTGCGGAGAGACAGGGATTCGAACCCTGGAGGGGTTGCCCCCAACACGCTTTCCAGGCGTGCGCCTTAAGCCGCTCGGCCACCTCTCCATTCCCCGTTGGGAATGTGAACCTTCATGCGTCAGTCCAAAAGCCATGCCATGAACCGCGCGCACTTGGGCGCCGCAAATTACCCAAGAATCCACGACTCCCGCAAAAGAAATGTGCCGATGTCGCAGAGAGAGGCAAAAAAGTAGGTCCCTTTCCGAGTCAGGGGCCTCACGCCCCCTCCAAACCGGCCGCTCCTGCAGGGCCGTGACCTTGCGTTGGCACGGATCGATGTGGGGTAAGTTCTCCTCGGAGATTGGAGGTCATCAACTCTCGGATGCGATCGGGATCGTCGGTTTGGGCCAAGACGTGCATGAGCTTGGTCAATGCGGCCTCCGTGGTCATGTCTCGGCCGGGGATAACACCGCATCCTGCGAGCATGTGGCTTGTGGCGTACAACTCCGGATGCACCCCTCCGTGGCCGCATTGCGTCACATTCACCATCGTCACGCTGCGGTCACGTGCCTCTCTCAACAAGTCGCGCATCACTTGAGACGTGGGGGCGTTGCCGCTGCCAAACGTCGCGAGCACCACACCCCTCAAATCTTCCCACTCCAAGGTTCGGCGCAGGCCCTCCATGGGCATGCCTGGAAACAGCGGAACCCACGCCACTTCGGTGCGCATGCCCGGGTGCATGCGGGGCTTTTGCATTCCAGGATCTGGGCGCCAAAGCGACGGGCGGTGGATTTGGAACTCCACCCCTGCCTCCACCAACGACGGGTGGTTGGGGCTGATGAGCGCCTGCAAACTTTGGGCGCTTTCCTTGTGGGTTCGGTTTCCGCGAAACAGGTGGTTGCCAAAGTAGACGGCCACTTCTTGGATGGTCGGCTCGCCATCGGTCATGTCCGCGGCGAGCATCAATGCACTAAGCAGGTTTTCCCGCCCATCCGTGCGTGGGATGCCAATCGGCAATTGGGACCCGGTCAAGATGACGGGCTTCCGTAACCCCTCGAGCATAAAGCTCAAGGCCGAGGCGGTGTACGCCATGGTGTCCGTGCCGTGAAGCACCACAAAGCCGTCAAAGCGGTCCATGCATTCCATGACCGTCGACGCGATGCTGCGCCAATGTCTCGGCGCCACGTCGCTGCTGTCAATGGGCGTGTCAAACGACACCGCTTCCACGCGAATGCCCGCGTGGTCCAATTCAGGAACGTGCTTGGACACTTGACTGAAGTCGAGAGGCACCAGAGCCCCACTGACTTTATCCCGTACCATGCCCACCGTGCCGCCTGTGTAGATGACGAGGATGGACTTCATTTCGTGCAGTTGTGTCATGTCTTGGGGACGTCCAAATGAAACAACCTCACCGCATTCTCGGTCGTCACACGCGCCACCTCTTCCACTGTCATGCCGGTCAGTTCCGCAACACGGTGCGCCACAAGGGCGGTGTAGCTCGATTCGTTTCGCTTGCCACGGTGAGGCACAGGCGAGAGGTAGGGGCTGTCGGTCTCCAACACGATCCGTTCGAGTGGAACGTGCGGAAGCACCTTGTCCAGTCCACCATTCTTGTAGGTGGACACCCCACCGATGCCAAGCATCCAGCCGGGATAGGCCAGGGCGTGGTTGGCCTCCTCGAGCCCGCCTGTGAAACAATGCACCACGCCCGTCAATCGGTCGTCCATCTCGGCATCAAGCACTTCAAACAGCTCGTCAAACGCTTTGCGGACATGAATGACGACGGGGAGGAGGCACTGTTTGGCCCAATCCAATTGAATCCGAAGCGCCTCGCGCTGGATGTCCAACGTGGAGGTGTCCCAATGCAAGTCCAAGCCGATTTCACCCACCGCCACCCACGGCGAACCCGACATAGGGGTATTCAAAGCCGCCTCGATGGTCTGGAGCTCGGACTCCCAACCCTCTTGCACATGGCAAGGGTGCAGGCCCATCATGCCCCGGCAGCGGTTGGGCCATCGGATCATCATGTCCTGAACGCGCGGGATGCTCTCCACATCGATGTTGGGCAACAACAGCAAATCCACCCCTGCTTCGGCACATCGCGCCATGGCTTCATCGCGGTCGCCGTCAAACGCGGGCTGGTACAAATGGGTGTGGGTGTCGACCAAAAACATGACGCTGCGAAGATAGGTGGAGGGCTACCTTTGAAACGTGGCCACTCATCTCAACTCCACCCCGCGCGCGCCGCGGATTCTCATTGCCCGATTCAGTGCCCTCGGCGACATCGTGATGATGCAGCCCGTGGTGACTGCGCTGCGGGCGACGTACGGCGAGGACGCCGTGGTGGACCTCGTGTGCATGGCCCGGTGCCGGCAAGCCGCCGAATTGCTTTCAGGAATCGATGTGGTGCACACCGTGGAGCGAGGAACTGGGGAAGTGATTGACGCGCTGCGGGAGCGGGAATTCGACTACCTGCTGGACCTGCACGGCACGGTGCGGTCCCGGTCGTTGACCCGCAGTTTGGACGTCCTCACCTTTTCCGTCGACAAACAGGCATGGAACCGCTGGTGCTTGATTCGCGGATGGCGCAGCGTCCCCGTGTCGTCCTTCGTCGACCGTTGCTTGGAGGTGCTTCGCCCCTTTGGAATCACCCCGCCTCGGCCCGAATCGTGGGGACCTGACGCTTGGGGCGCACTGCGACCCAGTGAGGCCAAGGAAGACATACCGCCTGCAGACCTCGTGATCGGCTTGGGATCCTCTCATCCGGCAAACACCTTTCCAATGCCGTGGTCGAAGCCGCGTTGCAAGCCTCGCAGCATGTTCGTGTGGCCCTGGTAGGCGGAGAAGCCGAGCGCGCCCGGGCGGAACGGTTCGCGGCCCAGCATCCGCATGCCCGAGCGAAGGCGGGAGACTGGGATTTGGCCCAAACCACCCACGCCATTTCCCGCGCACACGCCGTGGTGACTGGCGACACCGTGACCATGCACTTGGCCGCAGCGACTGGCCGCCCCACCGCGGCCGTGTGGGGATGCACCCGTCCTTCCCTCGGCCTTGCCAGATGGCGCCCCCATCCCGAAAACATCGACGTGATGCCCGATGTTGCATCACCGCACAAGCCTTGTTCCAAGCATGGTGCCACGTGCAAGCACACCCGTTCTGAAAATCCCTTTCACCCCGACCGGTGCAGCCAGCAGGTCGACCCGGACAAAATCAAGTCATGGCTCGAGCGCGTGCTCGCGTGACGACGGTGCGTCAATCGAAGAGCGCTTTCAACTCGGTCGCGTCCTCCGGCTTCAACTTTCCGGCCAAAATCAACCGCAATTGACGTCGGCGCAAGGCGCCAGCAAAGCGGGCGCGCTCTGGTTCGGTTTGGGGTTCAATGGCGGGAACCGCAATCGGCCCGCCCAATTGGTCCACGGCCACAAACGTGTAGTACGCCTCGTTGCAGCGGCTGCGCTCGCCCGTCGTGGCATTCTCTACAAACACTTCGAGGTAGACCTCCATGGACGAATTGAACGCCCGGGTGACCTGAGATTCGATGATGACCACATCTCCCAGCTTGATGGGCCGGTCAAACGACACGTTGTTCACCGCGGCCGTCACCACGACGCGGCGGCAATGACGGTTGGCGCTCACAGCCGCGGCGATGTCCATCCAGTACAGCAAATTTCCGCCCATCAAGTTGCCGAGGGTGTTCGTGTCGTTGGGCAGCACAATGCGCACGGTGGAACTGAACGTGTCTTGGGGATGGCGAACTTGAGTCATGTGGGCGATGTTTGTCCTGCAGATGCTTCATGCATCGCAATGCACTGCAAATGTCGTACACCCTCCTCAAGGCCCTGCACATCATCTTCGTTGTGACGTGGTTCGCGGGCCTCTTCTACATGTTCCGGTTGTTTGTCTATCACCGCGAGGCGCAAGACCAACACCCCGGCCCCGTCCGCGATGCCCTCATCGCCCAATTCCGCATCATGGAACGTCGGCTCTGGTTCGCAATCACATGGCCATCCTCCATCCTCGCCATCACCTTCGGCGTCGGCATGCTCTACCACATCCCGGGCTACCTCGCGCAGCCCTGGCTTCACGTCAAGCTGGGATTTGTGGCGCTGCTCCTCGTGTACCAAGCGATCGGACACCGCATTTGGGCCACGTTGCGCCACGAAGACGCCCCATGGTCGTCCACCACGTACCGACTCCTCAATGAAGTGCCCACCGTCATTCTCATTGCCGTGGTCTTCCTTGTGGTGTACAAAGACACCCTGTCGTGGCTGGGCGGCGTCGCCGGCATCCTTGGCGTGGCCATCGCCCTAACGTTCGCCGTCCGCCTGTACAAGAAGGTTCGGGAGGGCAACAACTGATCCGGGTCGCCTCAAAAAAAATGAGGGCACCCTTCCCAGGGTGCCCTCCTCCTTTTCAATCAGATCCACGGGGCGAGCCCCGCTTCTCCACAGTGGTTTCCATTAGTGAACAACCAAGAGCTTCTTGACTGTTGCAAAATTCTTTGCCGTGATTTGAAGGTGGTACATGCCTCCTTCCAATCCGGACACGTCGATCACGACATGTTGGGGCAGACCCGCCCAAATCATGCCCTCGTGAATGAACATCGCTTCTTGACCTGACGCATCCATCAGCCTCACCGTCACCTTGGTGCTGATCTCTTCCGAAAGAAGCTGAAGGTTCGTCAAGGCATTTGACGGATTCGGTTGAAGGCTCAGGACCTGGATGAGGTCCTTTGGAGAGACCACAGAAGTGTCCTCCCCTCCGGAGATGCCACCTTCCACCTCTGCATCACAGCCCACGCCCGTGGCATGGACTTCGTAGGCAAACGTCGATGCGTTGCCCGCACAATCCGTCACTGTGTAAGCGCGTTCCAGCGTCCAAGGCTGACAGCAATCGAGGTCTCCAAAGAGGTCGCCTGAGGCGTTGATGGGCTGACCATCCACCACTCCTGATAGGTAGAACCAACCGCTGAAGCCGTAGTTGGCGTTTTTGTTGTTGGCGCCCTCACCCATTTGGAATCCGAAGTAGCCGCTGGCTGGCTGATGCATCATCGCAAAGCTGTCGCCCTCGTATTGACCCCAACCCGTGGCTTCTCCAGAGGTCATCATGGCGTATTCCCAGGTGGTGTGGTCGCCCAAACCGCAATCAGACTTGTAGCTGTGCGCACCCGGCTGAGCCATCCACTCATCCCAACTCATGGGGGCTGTGAACTCCGCGACGATTGTGTATCCACCCTCGGGGTTGTAGGCAGAGGCCACTTCCATCGTGTACGTCATCGTGCCGTCCACATGGTGGGCCACAGTGCCGTTAAGGGTGTTGTAGAATTCCCCGCGTGGGAAGTTGAACAGGTGCACGCCACGGGGATCGTACCCGTCACACGTTTCTCCGGATGACATGGCCATGGGCTGCGAAATCACACACCAGCGATCCACATCTTCCGTCGGTGCAAATTCGCCGTTGTACGTCTCCACCAGCTCAACGGTGGCCTCCTGTCCACAATTGTCTTGGACGAGGATGTTGCAGGCGGCAGGAACCGTCACTGCTCCGTTGAGACCTTCACAGCATACTTCGATGATTTCATTGTTCATCAAACCGCAGGTGCTCAACAGGTGTGGCGCGGTGGTGTCGACAATGGAGATGATCTGGCTTGCTTCCGATGAATTGCCGCATTCGTCTGTGGCGGTCCACGTACGAACAATGTCGTACACGTTGTCGCAATCGCTGAACATCGTGTCGATGGCCAAATCCATGACAAACACAGAGCAGTTGTCCATGGCCTCTGCACTTTCGTAGGTCACCTCTTCGGTGCATTCCAAACTGTAGGATGCGGGCACTAATGTGAATTCAGGAGCACCCACGTCTTGCACAGTCACAATCTGCGTGTGCATCGACGCGTTGCCGCAATCGTCGGCCACCGTCCAGGTGCGTGTCAAGGTGTAGTTCGCCTCGCAGTCGCCGTCTTCGCGTGATTCGGCAAACAACACCGACACGTCTTGGCAGTTGTCCATCGCGGTCAAAACAACAGGTGATGGAACTGAATCGCAGTCCACAATGGTATCCAAAGGCAAAGACCCGTTGAATTCAGGCGCCGTGGTGTCTTGAACATTCACAATTTGCGTGTGGGACGTCGCATTGCCGCAATCGTCAGACACGCTCCACGTCCGCGTCAAGGTGTAGTTCGCCTCACAATTGCCGTCTTCGCGTGCTTCATTGAACGACACAGACACGTTCTGGCAGTTGTCCGAGGCAGTCAACAAGTCTGCTGCGGGAACGGCATCGCATTCTACCGTCGCGTCCAACGGCAACGCCTCGTTGAATTCAGGCGCTGTGGTGTCCACAACAGTGATGGTTTGGCTTGCCGTTGTGAAGTTGCCGCATTCGTCTGTGGCGGTAAACGTTCGAACCAAGGTGTATGCCTGCGCACATGCCCCGGGGCTGTTGGCTTCACTCAAAGTGATGACCACTTCACCACAGTTGTCGGTCGCCACGGCGTCTGCCAATTCGAGTTCATCACTGCATTCCGCCGTGTAGTCAGCGGGGATTGAAAGCTCGGGAGCCGTCGTGTCCTGTACCGTGATTGTTTGCGTTGCAGAGGTGCTGTTTCCGCAATCGTCCGATGCGGTGAAAGTGCGGGTGATGGTGTATTCACCGGCACACGCCCCTGGCGTGGTGACCGCCCCCACTTCCATGGAGACTGGACCACAGTTGTCTGTGGCCGTGGCTTCATCCATGACAATGTCGTCGCTGCATTCCACGGTGTAGTCGGCAGGCACAAAAGTGAACTCTGGCGCCGTCGTGTCTTGCACGGTGATGGTTTGGAACGCTGTCGTGCTGTTTCCACACTCGTCTGTGGCGGTGAACGTGCGTGTGATCACGTAATTGCACAGAGATTCTCCGTCTACAAAGCCTATTACTCCAACCTCAACCATCCCGCAATTGTCCGTGGCAGATGCACTTGCGTACACAATCTCTTCGCTGCACTCCACAGTGTAGTCAGCCGGAATCGTCAAGACTGGCGCTGTCGTGTCTTGCACAGTGATGGTTTGCGTTGCCGTCGCGCTGTTGCCGCATTCGTCTGTCGCCGTGAATGTGCGGGTGATGGTGTAGTTTCCTGCACAGTCTCCCTCCAACACATTCTCCTCCTCTTGGAGATCGACCGCACCACAGTTGTCAACTGCCGAAGCTTCTGCGAATACAAGCTCGTCGCTGCACTCCGCAGTGTAATCGGCCGGGATCGTCAGGGCTGGCGGCATGGTGTCCTGCACCGTCACCAGTTGCACATGCACGCTGCTGTTTCCACATGCATCGGTCACCGTCCAACGACGATCAAGCACGTAGCTCTGAGGGCAGTCTCCGTCGTAACGGATTTCAACGCCTTCAGAAATGTCCAAGTCCCCCTCGCAGTTGTCCGTCGCCAAAATCGAGGCAGGACCTTCCATGGCCGGAACATTATCGCACTCCACGATCATGTCCGCAGGGCCGTCCAAAATGGTCGGGGACGTCACATCCTGACGCTCCACCGTCACCATTTGAGACAAAATGCGTCCGCACTCGTCGATCGCCTCAAAAATGAATTCCGCGTATTCGTCACACTGCGCGTCATTCTCTGTGCATGCCAAGTCCACTACGATATCTCCGCTCAATCCGGACACTTCCTCCCCGTTCAATTCACCATCCCAACGGAACCATCCTCCAAAGCCTTGATTGCAGTTGTGGTTGTTGGCACCGACGCCCAACTGAAAGCGCTTTGAATAGGACACGGGCATGTGGTCCAAAAACAACGTGCCCTCGTAATCTCCTGCACCGGTCAATCGGCTCAGCACCTGCATGTCAAATACAGAAATGGACGAGGTGTCCACGTCGCACGTTTGGAACCCACCTTGCGTGGGGTCGTCGGCAATCAACAACGCATGATTGGGGTCTTCAGCCAACCAATCCGCGGCGTTGTCCTCGTTGACAAAGCGTGCGTCCACGTGAAAGATTTGGTTGGGATTCAACACACAATGCACCGTACCCGTCAATCGCGCACTGCGGCTGTCCGCAGCGTACTCGAACAACAAGGGATTGGCAGCATCCTCCACGAAGTAATCGGAATCGGCCAAACCCATCGCACTCAATCCGTAAAGGCGAATCGCCCCATCGTTGGCGTCGTACTCCCCCTCTTCCAAGGAACCGTCCCGCTTGGCGGTCGTGGCTTCACAAATTCGAATGTCCACGGCCTCACTCCCAGAAGCAAGCGGGAAGCAAACAGAAAGGGGCACCTCTTGACTTGTGCAAGCGTTGACCGCCGCCAAGCCTTGTGCTTCAGCATATGCCAGATACTCATCGCATGTGGTCGGCACGTCTTCAATGCACTCCACAGAGGAGTCCGACAATGTTTGGGTCCATACCAATGGACAATCGTCGGAGCAAGGATCTTCTAAGCCAGAGGAAACCGCCAAAGACGACGGCAAGGCAACGGCCCACAGGGCCGCACCCAGGGCGAGGGATAACAGTTGTTTCATCAAATGATTGATTAAGAATTCATTCAGGGTCCGCTCGCGTTCGAGCCGGATTACAAAAGAACATAATAATATTGCTTATGTCCAAATAATTACAATTCATATACAACTTTATACCTGATACTCAGTCATTTCATCCCCGCATCTCAGGATTTCAAACAAAAAGAAAGCCGCCCCGAAGGGCGGCTTTCCGCAGTCAGTGTTGTGATGTGACTTAGTTCGTCACCAACAACTTCTTCGTAGTCACGTATTGCTTGAACTGGACACGGACCTGGTACATGCCAGACTCCAAGTTGTTGACTGGAATCTCCACGTTCGTGGGCCAAGAATTCACCAAGTTGCCATTGAATACGCTCATGACTTCTGCGCCACTCATGGTGGTCACAGAGACGCGAACCATGATCATGTCTTCGTCGGTGCTCAACACCAACGTAGACATGTCGGCAGTTGGGTTTGGCTGCAAGCTCAACACCTTGATTGGGTTCTTGCCTGAAGTCAACTCTGCGTCGTCTTGTTCGTCGCTGATGTCGCCATCGTTGCCTTCCTCGCAATCCTCACCAGTCATACGAACGGTGTAGTCAAACATGGTTTCGTTGCCTGCGCAATCCGAAGCCACGTAGCTGCGCTCGAGGTCGTATGGCAAGCAGCAGTCGAGGTCACCGAAGATGTCACCAGAGCCGCTGACAGCGTCGCCCATGAACGTACCTGTGTAGTACATCCACTGGCTGAAGCCGTAGTTGCCGTTCTTGTTGTTCGCTCCTTCGCCGAGCTGGAAACCGAAGTAACCAGAAGCTGGCTGGTGAGAGAACGTCAAGCTAGAACCAGCGTAG
>Ga0163111_10003203_pt1 | contig 10524 bp, 9 predicted proteins | sample CRUFie1St18metaG_FD_109645 | JGI IMG/M metagenome (GOLD analysis project Ga0163111, IMG submission 109645) | Marine microbial communities from the Costa Rica Dome - CRUD Field 142mm St18 metaG | ecosystem: Environmental > Aquatic > Marine > Oceanic > Photic zone | place: Costa Rica: the Eastern... | reverse complement strand
GGCCTGGAGGCGCCTCAAATCTAAGGATTCCGTGGCGGGAACGCGCGTGGGTTTGGGAATTCGCGCCTTTGAGTTTGCCGCGCATTCCAACGGTTCCATTTGATGGCATTCGTTCCGCAGCGCGTGTTTGTGTCCGCTTCAATAGAAAATCAATTTGCGGCTAAGAAATGGAACCCAAATCTTGCGACTCGTGCGTGAGCGCGTGCTGGCGGCGCATGCACAATGGTTGACCACCCCGCAGCGTGCTGCCGCAAATGCGGCACGGCCGTGCTGCCGCTTGCACAGGCCGAGGTGACGATACAGACGGAAACAAGCATGCATCTCACGGCCAGTGTGCCCTCCGCTTACGACGAGCGCGTGCGCATCGAGCTGCACCACAAGGCGGGCCTGCATGGCTCTGGCAAGCAAAAGGTACGCAAACACTATAAGATCTACTGTCGCGTCTGCGACAACAACCTCGGCAACGTGCAGCAGCTGGAGTCAAATCGTGGATTTCAAAGGCCGCTGTGGTTTCTCAAGACGCGCAACGTTGGGTTTCGGCGGTGCAAGGCCGACGATGCCTCCGTCGTGCGCATCTTGCCACCCGCGCAGGGCTTTTACAAGTTTGTCACGAGCGAAGGCATTGCAAACGCGATTCACGCGCTGCCTATCAAGTTGCCGGCGGAACACTGCGCATACTATAAGCCCAATGGCGTGTTTGCACTCGAGGGCGCCCTGGCGGTTGCGCCCGAAGACGAGATTGACGCGGTTCTTGACAAACTGGCCAATGCGCGCATCTCCAACCCAACCCCTCCCACGCCACGGGAGCATCGCAAGGCCGTGCAAGACGTCACGCGCGCCTTCGTCAACGCACACCCCCCGCGGCGGCGGCGACCTCCGACCGGCGACTACTGGCAGTGGACACACGAGGAGACGGCCAACCGACAGGCGGACGCCTTTGAATCGCTGACGCGCAGGGGCGAGGCGCTGCTCAAATAGCCGTCGTTTGCGGCGTGCCAGCGCGTGTTTGTGTACGCTTGTTTGAACGCGAAAGCTGCTATTTTATACGATTCGCTACTCGGCCCCCGACACTTTAGGTGCAGCCTCTCCGCGGTGCCATTTGTGCCCCGTCAACTTGTGCACGTCGCGCACGGCACAGACGTCGGACCGCTTTGCCAAGAAGCGCGTAAACGCAAAGCTGGTGTTGAACTTGTCGGTGATCTTGTAGTCGCGCGCGATCCCCTCGATCGCCCCCTCCGCCTGCGCCTTGGTTGTCACGATGGGGTGCGTTCGGTTATACTCGTAATTGTCCTGAGCGCCGTCCACCGCAAGGTTGTCGTCGTCGTAAGATTGTGCGATCAAACCGTGCGGGTGGCAGCTCTTGCTGGAGGTGCCGTGGAGGTTCTCGAAGCCGGTGTTGCCGCTGAATTGGCGCATGGTGAAGTCGAGCCTCCATTCCGGAGCACCGGCGACCTTGTTGTAGATTGGATGCCTGGTCGAGTTGGCCTCCCACCCGTTGCCTCTCAGCACAAGCGTGGCCTGCTTGTAGTAGATGCCAATGTCCTCTATGTAAAGGTTGGTCCAGACACCGACCCGCCTCGCGATCAAGAGCGGTTTCTTGAAGTCCTTGCCGTTTTCGCCCAGATCGTACACGGCGTAAGCAACCGAGTGGGCGTCGCTGTGCACGCCGTACCCTCTGCCAGAGGCGCCTCTGATCACAAACGCCACTTCAGTAAAGAAGCTGCCGTGCACAAGCATAGGCTGAGGCAACATGAATGTGGAATCGCGCGTGCGCGCGGCCATGTGCACGCCCGGCGCCGACACCAGTGTGTACCAGGCCCCGTCCTCGCCACGAAAGTCGGCGCTCCCACCGTGCGCCAGGTGCAAATGAGGGTCTTGGCGCGCCATGATGGGAGCAAGGGGTGGGGATGGTGGCGACGGTGGCGACGGGGGAGCGGACGGGGGCTTGATTCCCGCCCCCGCAGCAATGTAGTCGCCATCGTCGCTTGCGGGGTCGTCGAGCGCGTCCGTCTCCGTGAGGCGCCGCCCCGCGCTGGCGTCGGCATCGACGTACTGAACAATAAAGGTCATCGTGTCCAGTACGTCGCCCTTGGCAAGCGTCTTGCTGCTCGCGTCCGTGTCGTTGCAATCAAAGTGCAAACCCTGCAATGCAACTCCATTTCCAAAGTCTTTGGTGCAGTTGCAGTGCAAGTACTCCACGCCCGTGACCGCCGTGTCGAAGCGAATCGTTCCGCAGCCCAGGTCGTCCGACTTGGTGCGATTGATCGCAAACAGGACCGCCTCGTTGGGGTCGTCGAGGGACACCTCGCGATCTTCTTCCTTGCCTTCCAGCGTTTCGATGCGAAGGGCCGGCTTTGAGACGATGCGGAAGTCGGAAAAGGTGTCCGACATCTCCATCTCGGCCACATCAATCTTCATGGTGGTGGTCCGGGACGTGGCACACCCTTGGCCGCCGTACCTCGACCTTGCGCGGCGACAGGTCACCTTTTTTATCCCAGTTGCAAGCTTGAACATTGTGCGCAACTTTTTGCGGGGCGAGCGGTAGCCGCGGTTCTTGATGAGGTCCTTTGCAAACGTGGTCGTGTCGCCGGTGGACGGCGTTCCCCTCAAGAACTTTTCGGTCATTTTGGACAATCCGTGCACCAACGTCCCGTTCGCGTCATCGTCCCGCAAAAAGTCGATTCCGGTTTCATCAAGCAGGTCCAAGCCCGCCGGTGGTGCCGGCGGAGGCATCGATGGCTGCGGCGAAGCAACGTAGATCTCGTCGATGCTCTCGACAGTCACTTGTAGCGTTTCCGTTGCCACTTCTGGGGTCGACAAGACAGTCTGCACATTGGAAGTCACTACCGCAACATCTTCGGCGCTTTCCACTTCTATGGTGGCGGTGATGACAACGCTCCCGGCGCTCACATCAACGCTGATCCGTTCCCACCAAATGTTCATTGCCTCGGCCAAGTTGAAAACGATCGCTGTGGTATTTACCTCTTCGACGGTGCCGGCAGCCGTAAATGAGGCGACTACTCTGGCGGGCGGTGGCGGAGGATAAGGAGGCGGCGGTGGAGGGGGAACGGCAGGTGGGTTGCCAGGAGGTGGCGGTGTAGGTGGTGGGGAAGGGGGCGGCGAGGGTGGGGGCGGCGAAGGGGGCGGCGGCAAGGGCGGCAAGGGTGGCGGCGAAGGGGGTGACGAGGGGGGCGGAATCGACGGCGGTGGGCTTGGCGGCGCTGGCATTTCATGCTGGTACTCAAAAAGAAACAAGGTGTCCGTGTCGCTGAATGTCAGCGTCGAACCAGTCGAAAAGTTTCTGGTCCACATGTCGTACAAGATTGGTTGCTCCACATCTACACCTTGCCCAGCGTAGTCAATGAGCGCCGCCGAGCTTGCGACCTGTTGCCACCCGTCGTGCGAGTTCAAAGCTGGAAGGCCCGCTTGAAACCACGTTCTCACTTTTCCCTTTCTCCAATAGTTGTCGGGCCACCACCAATCTCCGGCCACGAGGGTCGAGCCGTCGTCGCTGAACGCAATCGAGTTTGCTATAATGTAGCCCTGAATGTCGGAGGGGTAGGCGTGAAATTGCTGCTCGACCCATTCCGTTTCCGTTTGCCTAAATATGCGCACGCCGTTGTTGCTTCCCGAATTCAAGTCGCCCACCGCAAAGAACCTTCCATCTCCGCTCATTGTCACGCATTTTGAGTAAATTCCTGTGCCCAACCACCCCGACCCTAGCTGTGACCACGTGCCCCCCGAGAAATGGTAAGCGCGAGCCATATCCGCGTTTTGTCCAGTTGCCGCAACAACGTGTAACCCGTCGAGGCTCATGTCCACCGAGAACCCTAACCGGCTGTTGCTGCTGCCTTGGAATCGTTTTTGGAGTGTCCAAACGTTTCCCACAAGGCTGTAAATGTACACGCTGCCCTTTTCCTGACTCGTCTCTTTCTCGTGAGCGCCAACAACAACCGTGTCGGCAGTAGCACTTGCTGCGACCGAGGTTCCAAAAAACGCATTGTAATCATTTTCATAGATTGCGTTGCCAACCCGAGTCCACTGTGACTGTGTAGCGTCCCAGTCGTAAACGTGAAACGACCCCTTCTGGTGACAAGTTGTGAACCTTGCCACGTTAGTGCCCTCTGCCCCAACTACGACGCGCAGCCCGTCGGAACTGAGTGCCACACTAGACCCATAGTTTTGGTTGTAATTACCGCGGCTGCAGCAATCGCAGGCCTGGTTGTGTTCTGGTTCCAACCACGACGAACCCATTGGCGCCCAGGAATTGCCATCGTGATTGAACACCATGGCCCTTCCACTGTAATCAAAAGCATTCGCTGCCTCCTTTGCCAACGCCGTCATGCCAGGCGCACCGACGGCAAGAATGGTGCCATCAACGTTTAGTGCCAAGCCCAATCCAAAGAGTTCGTTCGACCTAAACGTGCACCCCGGCTCAATTCCATGGTCAACTCCGTCGCTTTGACACTTTGTCACAGTATCGCGCTGATCCCAGCCGTCGTTGTTGCCATTCCTCTGATACACCTTAACCATTCCAGAATTGGATTGATAGCTTGATTCAAGAACTGCCATCACCTGTCCATTGCCACTGATAGCCGTAGTGTAACCAAGCTTTTGGTGGTAACCAGTGCCCGTAAGAGATGCGGCCTCTTCCGCGTATGTGATGGCACTCCAGTCGACGTTGTCCATGGTGTCGATCATCGACACTGTAGTGTCACCATTCAAGGTCGCGGTGATTGCCGTGTTGGTGTTGGTGCTGGTGGTACCAAGTCTGGGTAAGGTGACTCCGTGGGCTGCGAGATTTGCTTTGTGGTAGCGGATGGTGCTGTAACCACTGCCCGCTGGCGCAACCATGTCAACCGTTTCGTCCACCGCGCCCAGCGGCGTGCCGCCCCACGACACGGCAAAGGGCGGCGGCATGGATGGTGGTGAAGGTGGCAAGGGTGGCAGCGGTGGTGGAGAGGGTGGAAGCGCCGGTGGGTAGGGTGGCTCAAAGTAGATAGCACTCTTGAATTGTGCCCATTGCACAACCAGTTCTTCTCCGTGTCCATGGGAGGTCCAATGCCGCACCCTGACAAACTTAACTTTCCGCACTGGCCATTCCGCACCGAGTGATTGTTGGTGGCCAATGCTTGATTGGTCGGTGTGCTGTGACCAGTCGTCGACGCAGTCGGTGCAGCCGTTCCACGGATAATTTTGGTAATGTTTACAAGCTCCTGGTACCGTCCACTGGAAGCGTGGCTGGTTCCTGCTGTGGCCTAATTTTATGTCGTTGCGCTGGCCTCCTGGATCTTCCCAAGACGCCCCGTTCATACTCGTTGTGATGCAAACAACGTCTGCTTGGCTGTTGGCGAAACCTGGTCTGGATATTTGGCGATATCCAGTTAACCAGGTGCCTTCTGGAAACTCGAAGGTAAAGTCGATGTACGTGTATTCACCGAAGCCGTAACTCCCACTAAACTGGCTCCCGCATTTACCGTACATGATCCCGTTGTAGTTCTTGTATTGTTGGGGCCCCGAGCCAAAGTTGTATGCCCGGGCGTTTGCCCTAAAGTACAAATTGGGATTCGAGGACCCCGCATTTTCACACTCGTTAAGGTCATCCCTGCAGTTGTATCTGCTTCCGCATGACTGGGCTGAATACGATTCACCGCATGCGCTTGCTGGGTTTGTCGGTTGACGCTTGTGTTTGTTGGTACAAGTGACGCCGTTGTCGGTTGGATACATCCATTCCGTGGGAGGGCCACCATATGCCAACGCTAAAGGGCCAAAAAACTGAAGAGAACCCATGGGGGTTCCTTCCTTTTACTACCCAGTCTTGTGTACATAGTTATCATTAGCGACACCCATTTTACATGATAACACCCTGTACCTCTAGATCCGGCATTCCATTTTGCGTTGTTACTACACATTGTCATATACGTACTTATCCAAGGGTGAAATACGTGCTAGGTGTAAGGAGTGCGCATGAAGCGAGCGCCAAAGGCCGTGTGGAGCGACCGCGACACCAAAATTCTCGTGTGGCTCGTCTCTTTTTACAAGCGTCGCCACGTGGACTACGCCGCCATTGCGCGCGTCTTTGCCGACCGCAGCGCCAAAGACATCAGAAAACGATGCGCGGTTCTGCGCGACCACGAGCGACGACAAGAACGAGAATTGGAGCGCCGGCGCGCGTGCAATGAATTCGATGTGGAGCCGTGCAACCCTCCCTTTGCCCACCATAACGTCTCCGTGGAGCCTCACGACGGCCGGCTGCACCCGGCACTCGTGTGGAAGGCTACCGAGTGGCACGACCTTGAGACGCTCACGCTTTAAACGCGGACCATGCACCGTATTTATTTATTATTGTTGTACCAGCTTTCTTGCGGGATCTAAAGCACTCCTAAGGGCTAACGCGGTCAGCACGCCGTCGCCTAACAGTAAACAGACAAACACTACCAGGAAGACGGTGGCCGTAGTGGCTGCGCCGGTCGCGTCATAATCCGCCTGACAGCTGGAGAGGATCTCCATGCTTACTCACCCGCACCCGGACCACTGCTTATCTGCACGACACGCTGGACACACGCGATAGCCAGCAACACCATCAGCCCGTTGGCCAGCAGTCGTAGTGGCTTCTCCCATGCCGACGCGTGCGCCAGGCTCTTTGCAATCTCGAGTTGCTCGCGCTCGTTGGGCAGGAGCACCTGCGCCTCGGTGCGGCCGTTGATGAGGTTCTTGACCACACTCACGTTGGCGAGGGGCAATGCCTCGCGCAAAGACTGCAGCATCCCGGGCGATTCCGGCTTGGTGTCAAGCCTCACGAGCACGCCGTCATCGGCGTCGCGGCGCGAGATGGAAGCGAGACGCGCACCGGCGTCAAATTCCTTTGCCTTGTTTAAGATGCGGTCGTAAATGACCTGGTCCATGGTGCTGGTTCCATCAGTTGTGGGCACCAGTTGCAGGCTTGATTTATGGAACTTGGAACCAGTATTTTGTGTAGTGCGTCGCAACTAGTTTTTGTCCACGTCTGCAACTCGTGCACCGTTGTTGTTCGTGGGCGCCATTGTTTTGCCGCATGAAAACGCCCGTACGACTCGGCGCCGAGGTTTACGCCGACCTGACGGTTGCCATGTCGGCAGGCACCCTTTGCCACTATGGACTCGAGCTGTCGCCCTTCACTGGAACCGATGCGTGTGGGCGCGTGCGCTTTGAGATCGGCTTGAACATGCACCTCCCTGCGTTCGTCGATTGGGGCGCCACGCACCTCTCGATATGCGTGCCACAAAACGTCGCTGGCAATCGCGCCGAACGGGGGGAGGAAGCCTGTGTAGTTGAACTGGCGCCGCTGCAGTACGGCGGCGAGCCCTTTACAACTTCCTTCTACGTCAAACAACAACCGAGCACGCGCGTGCACCCGATGCTGCAGCACGACCAGGTCGTGCGCTTCCTCTACCCCTATGACATTGCTGTTTTTCACGAATGGATTCTTGCATTTTGTTTGTTTGGACTAGAAGATGCGTAGAGACGCCCCAATGTGATACGCGTGTATCTTTTTGTCGACGTACCATGCGGGTAATTTCATTTTTGCCTCCCTGAATGTTCACGCGCGCGACACGGGAAGCAGCGAAGCCAGCCCTGCCTTGAGCATTGCCTCGTTGAGTACTCTGCGCCTACCGATGCAGTTCTGCGTTACGCTGTCGCGAAATCCGTTTTGATACTTCTTGGGCACGAGCGCGCCCGCGTCGTTGCGCTCAAACATGACCTCAACGTCCTCCACCCGCATCGTCTGCATCGCGTATCCGTTGCCCTGGGGCATGTAGTCCTTGTTTAAAAATGCCAGGCCAAAGTATACTGCCGCTTCCAGGTTGGAAAAGGCAACAAACTCCCACGCCGGCTGCTCGTTGTTACTACGCGCGTCCCACGCGGGTCCCTCGGCCAGATCGACGTACGCATACTCGTACAGGACGGTGCCATCGACACGCGCGGCCTTGGCAATGAGCACGCGGTAGCCGTAGTCCTCCACGTACATCAAGGCGTACGGGCTGGTGCCATCCGTCACCTGGAGATGCTGAATCACGAGCCCCGCGAGGTCCTCCATGGCTTCCACGCACACGCGCGCAGATTGCAATGCCAAAAGTCGCAAAGCCGTAATATCCCTAACATGACATTGGTCATGTTAGGGGGATCTGTGGACGGAAGGCACATGTCGCGACTGCCCAACCTGAGCACGCTCGTGACATCGTCGCCGCGCTCGTCTTGTAGGAGGGGGCCTGCCACTCGTGACCAAGCACCCACTGGGGTGATCACAGTTCCACCCAAGTGGATCCCTACCGGCATGCAACAGGGGGATGACGCAGAGGCACCGGAGCCACCGGAGCCGCCGGCGCCACCGGACCCACCGCTTCAGAGGAACAATTACGGTCCGGGCTCGAAGTGGGCTATTGACGCACTCGACCCAGAGCTACTCGCGCACCTGCTGGGCAACAGCCTGCGCTTTGAAGATCCACCAACAAACCCACGCGCCGGGCTCATACAGACGCCCGAGCACATGCAGCCACGGGAGGGCCCGGTGTATTACGAGACGCTTTGCAAACGCGTGCTGCAGCTGCAAAGCATTGCAAGGGGTACCAGGACCAGGACCGTGATGCTCCAGCTGTACAAGGACCTCTCACTCCTCATGCGGGTCGACAAGGTTGAGCTCAGAAGATGGGAGAAGGATAAGGACGACTACTTTGCCCGCATCAAGATCGACGTGGAGGACCGCTGCAAGTTCTTGCAAAAGTTGAACGCCAAAGAAGCAGCCATTGCGGGCGCCCCCCCTGAGTGGGTGATAAATCAAAAAGCAGGAAAGGTCCTCAGTGAGGGGCCAGTTGAACCTTACGATGCAAGGCTGGCACGTGCCTTGTGGTACTGCAAGCACGCGATTAACAAGGAGAAGAGCCTCCGGAACGCCATTCAGACCCTCTTCCGATGTCAAGAAGCCGTGCCAGAGTCGCAAAAAGCTTACATCAACCCACTCCCTGTGGTACGCTTTCCTACGCACGGCGTGTATACGCTCGGCAACCCGCCCACCACAGCCACGGCACTTGGACACTTCCTCGCATTGCAGCCATCGCAACCAACAAACCGTGGCAACTGGCGCCTCGATGCCATAGACATCGTTGATCTGATTGCCACTGCCGTTACCCACAATTTGCCCGAAGCCGTCGACGAGCTGCGCGCGCACACGCCAAACACTCAGAATGCTGGGAAAGTGGGCCATTTTTTGAAAACCGCCGTGACCTTTGCAAACCCGGCTCTCATGCTCGCGATCTTGCACAGGGACAATCTGACACGGCAAATTGTGCACGGGGAATTGCACCCACTGTACGTGCAGGCCGACTTCCTTAAGCGCTCGTTTTATGCAGTCGACTCTGCCGAGAAGGCCGCCCTTTTGTACCTGCCCTTTGCGGCAGCAGTGCGCACGAATGCCAAGGCACCGTTTGCGCCGGCGTACCCCAACCTCTTTGAGCCAAACCCTGACAGCTCGCACCTCGTTGCCAACCGGATCGCGGCGTACGTGACGACTGAAACAAACCGCCTCGACGACTTCCGGTACGACTACGTCAAGCAGATAATCAAAATCACCGTACCCAGCCCGTGGAATGTCGACGAACGCGACATGGGCTCGTTACAAAAACACCTGGACCGCTTCAAGGCCCTCGTTAACGTGGAGGGCCGCCGACCACCGACCAACGACGAGGCTACCAAAATTCTTGAAGACGCACTCGACAGGATGACTCAAGAGGGGACGTCATTTACCAAAATGGACACGCTTTCGACACAGCCGCTCTTGCGCGCGTGGTTCAATGTCTTGAAGGACCTCTGCTCCCACGTGACCCTACCCCACAAGAGGAAGCACCTGCTCAACAAGTTTCCGACCTTTCCCTTCCCCTGGAACTGAAGGTAGGAGCAAAGTGCTCGTAAGATTTTTTAATGCATTAGATATTCGGGGAAGCCACCACTTACTCAAATCGGGGACACCGATTTCAATCTCGCGGCGGAGATCCATTTGCTGCAAAAATCTTTCGAGCACTTGAGGAAAGGGCCAAGTGCTCGAAAGATTTTTTAATGCATTAGATCTTCGGGGAAGCCACTGCTAACCCTAACCGGGGACACCGATTTCAATCTCGCGGCGGAGATCCATTTGCTGCAAAAACTTTTCGAGCACCCGAGGGAAGAGCAAAGTGCTCGAAAGATTTTTTAATGCATTAGATCTTCGGGCAGAAATAGGGGAGATTCCCTTTCCCTCACAACTGGCCACCGTACCGCTCCTCAAAAAGCTTTTCCGCCGCTTCGATGATGTCGTCTCCCAATAGCAACTTAAGCCCTTGCATCATTAGACGGTAACTGCCGTGGTTCTCCACGTCACCGCTCTGCATCAGCTTGATGGCAGAGACGAGGGCAGCTAGTCTGTTCATTGGTGGCGTCTTGGACGTGTCGTAGGAAGTAGCCGCCCATGCCTCCATGTCCTTCCTGCGCTGTTTCGTGGCCCCCACGTACTCC
>Ga0163111_10003202_pt1 | contig 10525 bp, 12 predicted proteins | sample CRUFie1St18metaG_FD_109645 | JGI IMG/M metagenome (GOLD analysis project Ga0163111, IMG submission 109645) | Marine microbial communities from the Costa Rica Dome - CRUD Field 142mm St18 metaG | ecosystem: Environmental > Aquatic > Marine > Oceanic > Photic zone | place: Costa Rica: the Eastern... | reverse complement strand
CATTTCTGTCTTACAATTCTCTAAATCATTTTTGCATAAACCTCTGACTGCGCCATATGTACCAATTGTCATGAAAACCGGTGTTCTTACAGAACCATGTTGAAGCTCTAATAAACCTGATCGTGCATTGTGACATTTCTTTTTGATTGTGAACTTCATAATGAATTATCGATAAACATACAGTCACCATAACTGAAAAATCTATATTTATTTTTTATTGCCTCAGAATATAATGATATAACTTTATCTTTTCCTATTAAAGCTGAGACTAAAAGTAATAATGATGATTTTGGTAAATGAAAGTTTGTAATGAGGTTGTCTACTATTTTAAATTTATAACCAGGATAAATAAAAAGGCTTGTATAGTCAGACGTTGAGTTGTGAATATTTTTGGAATAGCAGTGCTCTAACACCCTTGTAACAGTTGTACCCACAGCTATAACTCTTTTTTTATCACTTTTGGCTTTATTTATACAATTAAAAACATCTTTATCAATTGAAAATTTTTCATGTCCAATTTCATGTTTAGTGTAATTAATATTTTTTATGGGTTTGAAGGTATTATAGCTAATATGCAGTGTAATATATTTTAAAATAATACCTCTTTTAATAAGCTGATTAATCATATCTAGAGAAAAATGAAGTCCGGCTGTTGGAGCTGCAACTGAACCTTGATGATTAGCAAATACAGTTTGATACTTTTCTCCATCTGAAGATTCTACATGGCGTTTTATATATGTCGGTAACGGGACTTCTCCATATTTTTCTAGAATGTTGAATATGTGACTGTTATTTAAATTAGTAAGTGTAATAATATTGCTAACAATATTTTCAATTCTAAACTTAAAATCTCTAAAAAAAATAACAGAATTCATTGCCGGCACTCTATTAGATTTATAAATAACAGTAAATCTTTCATTACTAAGATTCTCATTAAAAAGTATCTCTATCTTACCGCCAGTTTGTTTTTGTAATTGTAATCGTGCTGGGATTACTTTTGTGTCATTCATGACAATTACATCTCCAGCCTCAAGCTCATCTACTAAATCAGAAAATACACGATGGTTAATCGTGTGATTATTTCTATTAAAATGCAGGAGTTTAGATGATGTCCGATTTTCATTGGGATAACTGGCAATCAGCTCTGGAGGTAGTTCAAAGTTATAGTCTTCAATCGACGTTTTGCTCATGATTAAGGGATAATATATAGATAATTAGTCAAGTCAATATAATTGTATATTAGAGAATACTTATATTGATTTAATCATATTATTTTGTTTTAATGACAGTATGAGTTTAATTAATAATTTCCCTCATGACGGGATAGTAACTGTAAATAGAGTCATTATGAAAGATGGTTATACGACTGATGATCTTCAGATGAGAGTTGCTGAAATGTGTGAAAATGTGAAAACTTACCATTCTGAGACAGGATTCATAGGTGGTATGGTGGTCCTTAATAGTGGTCAAATTTCCAATGAAGGAAGTAATGTAGGAAAAGCATTAGGTTCAGATCTTCAAGGTCGAGAAGCGCTAATCATTACTTTTTGGAAATCCTATGAAGATCATGAGCAATCACACAAAAGTGATACTTTTCAACCTCTATTTAAGAGAGTCATAGATATTTGTGAAAATGGAAATGAAGAAATAGTTTATGAAATGTTATGGTCGGGTGAAGCTTATACGCCAGAGATGGCAAAAAAAGCTCAGCTTGCTAAAGAACAAACCAATTAAACTATAGGCGGATTTTTCTTATTTGTGCGTTTGTGTCTACCACCAACGAGCTTATGTTTTTTGAGTTTTTCCTCAAGACCCTCAAGTGTAGTGTCACGTAGCGCTATCTCTCTCTCGAGTTTTATTTGTTTAATTATGTAGACCACAACAATTATTGAGATTATCCCTATCCATAGCCAGTAAGAACTAAATCCATTCATATGTTAAAATATAACATAGTTTTTTAATTAATTTCTTATTTGTTACAATGATTTTATGCCACTGTGGTGAAATTGGTAGACACGAGGGACTCAAAATCCCTTTCTCGCAAGAGAGTATCGGTTCGAGTCCGATCAGTGGTATGTTAGGATGAAAATGATTGATAGTATCTGCAATAGTTTAAGAAAAAAAGGAATTGAAATTGACTTAATTCAATTAGATTTGCTAAGAGAGATGGTTAATACCATCCAGCTAGGAAAATCTTCGGCTAATACATTTAAAAAAAATAAGTCTATTAAAAAAAGCTTTTATGTTTGGGGTGATGTAGGCAGGGGTAAAACACTCATTACTAGATCTTTTCTAGATTTAATAGAAGAAAAAAAGGCTATATTTCACTATATAGACTTTATGCAAACTATTCAGAATGACTTATACTCTCTTTCAGGTAAAAGTAATCCTCTAGAAAAAATAGCAAAATCTTTAAGTAAAAAGTATAGAGTTATCTTCATTGATGAATTTCAGGTTGAAGATGTGGCTGATGCGATGATAGTTGGAAAACTATTAGACTGTTTAGATAAGCTAAATGTTGTTTTATATATTACTTCTAATGCTCATCCAAACGATTTATATGAAAATGGTTTACAAAGAAAAAAGTTTATAGATGGTATTAGTATCATAATAGAATCTTTTAATGTCTATCAATTAAATGGTAAAACTGACTATAGAGCAAAAAATATTGCTAGTGAAGATAAGAAAAATTTAAAAAAAATTTATACAGAAGAAGAGATTATATCAATTATCGAAAAGAATTTTTACAATAAAGATTATAATAAAAATAAGTTTCAAATTAACTCTAGAGAATTTAGTTGTAGAGCATTTTCTAAGGATTTTCTATGGTTATCATTTTGTGACTTCTTTATTGAGCCAAATGGATCCGATGATTATATTGAAATATCTAAGAATACAGAATGGATATTTTTGAGTGATTTTAAAAGTTGTGATGACGACTCAGCAGATATCATAAGAAGATTCATATCCTTTATTGATATCTGCTATAGAGATGGAACAAAAATCAGATTCTTTTTTGATAATTGTTCACATCAAAATCTCTATACTGGTAAGAAACTTAAAATACTCTGGGACAGGTGTCTTAGCCGTCTCACTGAAATGAGAACTTCAGAATATTTGAGTTAAATCCTATCTAACCTATTATCCTTTCTTGTATTTTGCAGCTTCATCAGAACCGCCTGTAGCAGTTCCTTTACTATAACTATGAGCACCGGTACCAGCAAGGTCCCCATCTTTAACAATTAAATACTCATCTCTTATAGGAGTACCATCAAAGAAACACTCTAGGATTTCTCTTACACCCTCTGCATATCTGGCTTGAGCCGTTAGAGATGTTCCTGATGTATGAGGAGTCATGCCATGATGCGGCATTGTTCTCCAAACATGATCGTTTGGCGCTGGCTGTGGAAACCAGACATCACCCGCATACCCTGAGAGTTGTCCGCTTTTCAATGCATCAGCGATTGCTTCGCGATTACAAATTTTTCCTCTAGCTGTGTTTACAATATACGCACCTTTCTTCATTTTACCAATCATCTCTGCATCGAATAGATTTTCTGTTTCTGGATGCAATGGACAATTAATTGTAACCACATCACAAACCTTGACCATAGATTCAACTGATTCATGAAAAGTTAAATTGAGTTCTTTTTCCACTTCGTCTGGTAATTTATGTCTGTCAAAGTAATGAAGATGAACATCAAATGGCTTCATTTTTCTTAAAGCATCTAGTCCAATTCGACCTGCAGCAACTGTCCCGATGTGCATACCCTCTACATCGTAACTTCTCTGCACAGCATCAGCGATATTCCAGCCGCCTTCGCAAACAATTTTATATTGACTATGATAATCTCTTACCATTGAAACAATCATCATTACGATATGTTCAGCAACAGATCTTGAGTTGCAGTATGTAACTTCCACAACATCTATTTTATTATCCATAGCTGCCTGCAAGTCTACATGGTCTGAGCCAATTCCAGCTGTGATAGCCATTTTTAAATTCTTAGCTTTCTCTATTTTGTCCCTTGTTAAGTAGTATGGAAAGAATGGTTGAGAGATTACGACATCAGCATCAACAATGTGTTTATCTGCTTCGCATCCTTCGCCATCTTTACTATTTGTTACTACCAACTCGTGGCCTGCACTCTCTAAGAATTTTCTCAATCCTAGTTCACCTGAGACACAACCTAATAATTCTCCTGGATTAAAATCGATACTTTTTGCTGAGGGTAGTGTTTGTCCATCAGGATATTTGTCTATTTTTGGTAGGTCACTTAGTGGATATTCTTTTGGCATTCCACCCTTAGGATCATCGTATAAAACGCATAAGATTTTCATTTCAACTCCTTTTGTTATGATTTATTCTTGCATGTAGTCAAATACACGCGGCTATCTTTATTATATATCTTGAAATAGCTACCTTTATTTTAACATTCTGTTTATTTAGGACAAGTGATTAATAGGTGATATAATCTCAAATCTATGAAAAAATATAAGCTTTATGGCATCGGTAATGCTCTACTTGATTATGAATATCTTGTAGATGAGAAAATGCTTGAAAAATTAGAAGTCGATAAGGGAACCATGCTTCTCAATGATTTTGAAAAACATACACTTATTCATAAACGACTAAAAAATACTCTTTCAGTAAAAAAAATATCCCCTGGAGGATCTGTAGCAAATTCTGTGTATGCAATGGCTAAATTCGGTGATGACGTCTGCTTTACGGGTAAAATCTCCAATGACGTCACTGGTGATACATTTGCTAGTAGCCTCTCTGAGTCAGGAGTCAATTGCTATTTAAAGAAAATAAAAGAGGATGTTAGCGGAGAATGTCTAGTTTTAATTACACCAGATAATGAAAGAACTATGAATACATATCTAGGATCTTCTAGCATGCTAAACAAAAAAGATATTTCTCAAGAATTTATTAAATACTCTAAATTTCTCTTAATTGAGGGCTATTTAGTTAGTGCTACTAATACATACGATGTGTGTCTAGAAGCCATAAAACAATGCAAGGATAACAATACGAAGATTGTCGTGACATTGTCTGATCCAAATATTGTAAATTTTTTCAGAGATAATATCCTTGGTTTGGTTGAAAATGGCGTGGAGTTTATATTTTGTAATGAGCAAGAAGCTTTAAATTTCTCTCAGAAAGAAAAAATATCTGACGCAATAAAATACTTACGAAAATTCACAAAAAGATTAATTATCACACTCGGAAGCAAAGGCGTAACTTATGTTGATGATAGAATAAGTGTCAGTATTGATGGAAGGTCTGTAAAATCGAGAGATTTTACAGGAGCGGGAGATATGTTTCTTGGTGCTTTTTTACATAAATTTAACTCAGATGATGATATAAGCACGTCTCTTGAATTCGCAAATATTTGTGCCTCAGAAATTATTCAAGTGTATGGTGCAAAATTTGAAGATGATCAAGATTATTTTAATCTGTCAGAATCAAATACTCGATAAAATCTTATTTATTACAACCATTGGATCTTTGGCTTGAGTTATGGGCCTGCCAATTACAAAATAGCTAGAGCCTAAATCAATTGCTGTTTTTGGGGTAAAGACTTCATGGTGATCATCGCTACTTGTCTCTAATCTAATTCCGGGTGTCACATACAAGAAATCTGTATCATCGTTATCGATGTTACGTATATCTGCAGGAGAACAAACTATGCCATCTAACTTACATGAGTAAGCTTGTGCTGCGAGAGATTTAACAACATTGATTCTATTGTCAGTAAGATCTTGAGATATTTCCAATCTGTCTAAACTTGTTAAAAGAGTAACAGCAATTAATTTTGCATCAACATTAACCTCGTTTCTAGCTTTAACTGCTGACTCCATCATTTTTGCTCCCCCTAATGCATGTACATTAAGCATCCATACTCCAAGTTTGAATGCTTCTATGCAAGCCTTATAAACAGTTTCTGGGATATCATGAAATTTTAAATCTAAGAATACACCAAAGCCTAATGATTGAACCTCTTCAATAATTGATGGTCCATATTTCGTAAAAATTTGTTTGCCAATTTTAAGCTTACACTTTTTATTATCAAGTTTAGCGCATAGCTCTTTAACTTGAGACTTTTCAGAGTAATCGAGCGCAATAATAATTTTACTGTCTAACATTTTTTGCATTTGCCCCAATTAAATCAAATGTTGTCTTTGGAGATGAAGTGCACCAGTTGTTACAACTTGGGCATAACCAATTTAAAACTGTCGATTTGTATCCGCAACTCTTGCAAAGAAAAAGAAAGTCCTTGCTAAAAATTTTTTTATAGCTATCTAGCATACTTTCTATCATACTTGTTTTAACAATATCCTCATTACCTGATATAACTATTGTACTATTGATTAAGAATTCTTCAAATTCATCATTTCCACGAAATTTGTCTGAATATCTCAGTGCAGTCTCTTTGTCGAGTTGATAAAATAGGTATATAAATATATCAGGTATAAAGGTTAATGATTTAATCTCAGAGATAGTATTAACAGTGTCGAGTACTGACGAGTCATTTTCTGAGTTTTTGCTTAAACCTATTATTTTGTTCAGGATATACTTAGCAAAACTCTCATCAATTATTATGGCATTATAATAATATTGTAGTGATAATTTAACATCACGGCTGGAGTAATACTCTGCTAATTGTAATAGAGATCTTAGGCAATCTGGATAAGATTTTTGTGCTTTTTTAGAAACAGCAACGGCACGTTCAATCTCAGAATTTTCATAATGATCAGAGGATATTTCACACAGATACTGCGAAACTAATAAGTCTTTTTTGTGATTATTAATTTCATCTACTTTTAAATTATTCACAATCTCAATTGCAGCATCCCAATCTTTTGTTACCTCATATAATTTGATTAATTCCTCTGAGCAAGATAAATTATACGAAGAAAACTCAGATAGATTTTTAAATATTTTTTCAGATCTATCATAAAGTCCGGCAGAATGAAAATCTTTTGCTAATTCGTATAACGCTTGATTTTTTAATTCTTGCTCAAGTGTAGGTCTTGATAATAAGTTTTGATGAATTAGAATAGCTTTATCAAATTCACCTCTTTTTCTGTATAAACCACCTAATGCAAGATGTGTTTCTATAGTAGAGCTATCAACATCCATAAGTGCAGTAAAAATCTTAAAGGCACGATCTTCCTGATTATTTAGAATATAGTTTAATCCTCGATAATATTCAGCATTGAAGACATCTTTGGTAACTTTTTTTTCTGGTTTAAAATAATAATATGATGATATGACAGCAACTAGGATTATAATCCCAAAAATATAATACATTAATGGTCATCCCTTAACGGGTTCTTTCTCATACTATCTATCTCATCCTCTTTAATTTTCATTGATCTTCTCAAGTTCATATTTTCGTGTTTATGTTTGATATACGCAGAAAAGAAAAACAAAAGAGCAAGAAAAGACCCAACAAGGAAACTTATAAATAAAAATAGTGGGATTGGCGCAGTGTAACTAACAAAATACAAATTTAAGTCAATATTCTGAGAGTTCAACATTGAAACAACTATTGATATGGCAATGAGTGAGAGCGTTAATAAAAATATAATTATTCTAAACATCTAAATACATATTATTCTATATATATTATAAAATGAAGAAAATACTTATCAAATTTTATTGTTTACTCTTTGTTTTAGCTCTTTACTTGGTTTGAAATGAACACTAGCTCGCTTTTCTAGTGCCAATAGTTCACCAGTTTTTGGATTCCTTGCTGTTCTTGAATTATGATGGTGTAAAGAAAAAGTCCCGAAGCCTCTGATTTCAACGCGTTCACCAGAATAAAGAGACTTTGAAATAAATGTTAATAGTTTTTTTACCGAATAATCTATATCAGATGAAGTGTATGCTTTTAGTTCGCTTGATAAATTAGAAATGATGTCTGACTTATTGATAATCATAAGGGATTAATCACTAGGCGCCTGATCTTCAAGCTGTTTAATCCCGAGTGATACTCTCTCGCGGTCAGAATCAACAGACAAAATTATAGACTCAACTTCGTCACCTTTCTTATATTTTCTTATAGCCTGTTCCTGGTCTTCAGATTTTGATATGTCAGTAATATGAATTAGTCCATCAATTCCACCTTCTAAACCAACAAAAATCCCAAAATCAGTAATTGACTTTATTTGGCTCTTAAGAATATCGCCTTTAGCATTATTTTCTTCAAATAATTTCCATGGATTTTCAAGACACTGTTTTAGACTCAATGAAACTCTTCTTTTTTCGTCGTCAATTTCAATTACTTTAACTTGGATTTGATCTCCTATCGAAACGACTTTATTGGGATTAATATTCTTATTTGTCCAATTCAATTCTGATGTTCTGATTAGTCCTTCGATATTATCACCTAAATCAATAAAGACGCCATATTCAGCTATATTTGTGACATTTCCGTTGTACTTATTATTTAACTCTAGTACGTCTTTAACTTTATCCCAAGGATCATCTTGAAGCTGTTTCATACCAAGACTGACTCTATTTTTTTCAGAATCGTATTTTAAGACTTTAACCTCAATCTCATCACCAATTTTTAACAACTCACTTGGATGATTAATTCTTTTCCATGAGATATCTGTAATATGTAATAAACCATCTATGCCACCTAAATCGATAAAGGCACCATAATCTGTTAGGTTCTTTATGAAACCGGAAACTACTTTACCTTCTGTATACTTGTCTGCGACTTCATCTGGGCTCGCAGTCTGATCTAGCAGAACTGCTTTTCGTGAGAGAACAATATTATTTCTAAGTTTATCCATTTTAATTATCTTAAAATCCAAAACTTTTCCTTCGATATAATCGGCCTCCTTGTTCGGTCTTATATCTACCAAAGAACCAGGAAGAAATGCCTTTACATTCATCAACTCAACTGTAAAACCACCTTTTACTTTGCCGCAAACTTTTCCTTGGATTATTTCTTGTGATGTTTGGATTTTTTCTAGCTCGGACCAAACTTTAGTCCTTTTTGCTTTTTCTCTAGATAGTATCGTCTCTCCATAGCCATCCTCAACAACATCAAGAATGACTTCAACTGTATCGCCTATTTTAATTTCTAATTGACCATCAGAGTCCAAGAATTGATTTTTAGGAATTACTCCCTCGGATTTAAGTCCGGCATTAATTATTATGTAATCATCTCTAATTTCTATGACTTTAGCATTTACCATACTGCCCGGCGTCATGTTAATGTCTTTAATACTATCATTAAATAGTAATTCGAATTCAGATTGCATCAATAAAAATACCTCAAATACTCAAGAATTATCATATATTATACAATTCAAGAATATTATCAAGGACTGTATCGACATTTACATTACTTGTATCTATTTCTACAGCATCATCTGCTGCTTTCAATGGTGATATTTTCCTGTCTTTATCACTTTTATCCCTACTTTCAAGCATCTGTTCGATCTCTTTTAATGATGCTTTGTGGTTTGTATCTTGAAGTTGCTCGAATCTTCTCTTTGCTCTTATACTTAAGTCCGCGACAATGAACAATTTCAATTTCGCATTCGGAAAAACTATTGTACCCATATCACGACCATTTACAACTAAACCGGGAGATTTTACACATGAGTGTTGAAGACTAATGAGATGTTCTCTCACTTCTTGGAACTGTGAAATTTTAGATGCTAAAGTGCCTATCTCCTCTTTGTAAAGAGTGGAGGTAATGTCTGAGTTCTCATAATATATTTTGAATCTCAATTGATTATCGGGCACTAAATTTATCCGAGTATTAAATATTTTGATTAATCGTATCGGATTAGATTCAAGATTATGTTCAAGAGCTAGAAAAGCTGCAGATCTATATAATATTCCGCTATCTAAAAAATAGTATCCAAGTTTAGTAGATAATTTTTTAGAGATTGATGTTTTTCCTGAGCTTGCTAAACCATCAATTGTAATAACAGGGATATTATGATTCATAAACTTCTGCCCCAATCATTATTAATTTGTCAACAAAATCAGGAAAAGATGTTCTAATGTTATTAGTATTAAGAATTGTAATCGGTTTTTTTGATATAAATGCAGCTATCGCAAACGACATTGCAACTCTATGATCTCCAAAACTATCAACAATTCCTCCTGATATTTCACCACCATATATCTTGATGTGACTATCTGATGATTCCGTTCTTATCCCTATCTCATTAAGCCCCCTAACCATTGTCTTAATTCTATTTGTCTCTTTATGAACTAACTCATCGATGTCATTTATTTCAGATACACCATCACAGGTTGCACATGCTATAAATAAGATTGGTAATTCATCAATCATAGTTGATACCACTTCTCCAGAGATATTTAGCGGTTTTAAATTACTTGAAGATACAATTATATCTGCAACATCTTCATTACATTTTTCATTCAAATTGTCTAATGTTATTTTAGCGCCCATACTAATGAGTGTATCTAATAATCCTATTCTGTATTTATTTACATTGATATCTCTTAAGATTAATTTCGATT
>Ga0163111_10003201_pt1 | contig 10526 bp, 9 predicted proteins | sample CRUFie1St18metaG_FD_109645 | JGI IMG/M metagenome (GOLD analysis project Ga0163111, IMG submission 109645) | Marine microbial communities from the Costa Rica Dome - CRUD Field 142mm St18 metaG | ecosystem: Environmental > Aquatic > Marine > Oceanic > Photic zone | place: Costa Rica: the Eastern... | reverse complement strand
GAGGTGTGGAACGCGTCGGCCCATGTGGCCAACATGCGGTCCACGCTCCAGGCCATGGAAGAAGCGTTCGGATTGCAGGGTGCGTTGATTCACGACGTGCCTCTGGTGAAGATTTTTGCCAACGACGCGTACCGTCAGACCTGGGACGACCGTTGGACCACGGACCACGGTGTCACCCAGTGGGCGGAGCGTGGTCAGTCCGCCGAAGCCTTGGACATCACGTCCTTGAACGCCCCCCACGGGGTGGGCAAGGTGCACGCCGCAGGATGGGTCGATGTGCCCGGGTTGCTGGACGCCATGGAAGCGCACGTGGCCACCCACCACACCTTGGTCGACCGCGCCTGGCGGGTGAACGATGGCCTTCCTGACGGGGTCGATGTGGTGGTGGATTGTCGTGGAGTTGGGGCGGTCAAAGAACTCTCAGAGGTGGGGCTGAAGGTCAACCCCAACCACGGGGACGTGCTCACGCTGAGTGCAGAGGTCGGGGCTTTGCAGACCCAAGGGCACAACGTGAACAACGGCAAATGGCTGCTGCCCATGCGACAACAAGATGGGCGGCAATGGTGGCGGTTGGGGGCGACGTATTCGTGGGACAAGTCCACGCCTGCGCCCCACGCTCCAGCGGCCCAAGTGTTGAAAGACCACATGGCGGACGCCTTCCATGGAGGGGCAAGTCACGCCTGGGACAAGGCCGAGGTGGAGGCGCACCAAGCGGGGTTGCGCCCCGCGTCGCCCGACCGTCGCCCGATGGTGGGGCCGTGGCCTGGCCAGCCCGAGGGCGTGCTCATGCTCAACGGCTTGGGCACCCGGGGGGTGTTGGTGGGCCCTGCGGCGGCGGAAGCGCTGGTGAATTTTTGGCTGGACGACGCGCCGATTTCCCCTGAAATGCGGCCGGATCGATTCAAGTCCGTGCGGGCACGTTTCCCAGACTGAGCTGTTCCTAACCCTTGCCGTTTGGCCGCCTGCGCGCGCGGGCGTGGGGTACTTTGGGAAAATGTTGCACGAATCGATTGCCCAGGCCTTGAACCAGCAAATTAGGCTGGAAGGCCAAAGTTCCCACACCTACCTCACCATGGCGGTTTGGGCGGAAACCTCCGGTTTTGACGGGGTTGCGGAATTTCTTTACGCCCACTCCGAGGAAGAGCGTCAGCACATGCTGAAGTTGATGCGCTTTGTGAACGAGCGCGGCGGGGTGGCCGAGGTGCCCACCGTGGAGGCAGGTCCCACATCTTACGAGGGACTGAAGGAGGTGTTCGAGAGCATTTTGGCCCACGAAACCAAGGTGACGGAAAGCATCAACCACGTGGTGGACGCCTGCTTGCAAGCGAAGGATTACACCACCTACAACTTCATGCAGTGGTACGTCAGCGAGCAAATCGAAGAAGAAGGGCTGGCGCGGAAAATCCTGGACAAGTTGGCGCTGGCAGGAAACGACCAAGGCGCGCTTTACTTGTTTGACCGAGACATCCTGAGCTTCGACCAAGAAGGCCACGCCGGCAACTGATTCCCTGGAAATGCAGGTACTGGCCCACATGAAACGAGGAACGCGGTGGCTGGCGCTGGGTGCGCTGTTGGCCGCGTTTTGGGCGTTTCAAGCGGGACAACAGGACCCCAAGCTGGACACCACCGATCCGCATCTGCTGACCACGGCGCAGTACCTCTACCACTTCGCCAAAGACAACGATTGGCCCGAGGCGAGCAAGCAGGGGCCGTTTGTCATTGCGGTGAAGGACAACCCTGCCTTGGTTCGAATTTTTGCGGAGAACTACGGGACCCCTCCCATCGGAGACCAACCGCTTCGATTGGAAGAGCTCGACGAAGAGGGGGCTGTCGAGGGCATGCACATCTTTTACACTGACTCCCAAGGGGACGAATTGCAGGCGGATCTGAAGCGCATTGGAGGAAGTCCGACGTTGGTGATGACCCGAGGGTTGGAGGCGTTGTCCAGAGGGGTGACCGTGAATTTGATCGTCCACGAGGGACTGCTGCGCTATGAACTCAACCAACAAGACGCGGACCGCCGCGGGGTGTTGGTTGGCAACCGAATCACATCATGGGCCGTCACGCGTTGAATTGGGTGGCCTTGTGCCTGTGGATGGTGCCTGCGTGGAGCTTGGCCCAACCGGGCACGGACGTGGACCGCGACGTGCAGCGCGCCATCCTGCTTGGCAAGGCTGGGGAATTCACCCGGGGCCTGGAGGCGGTGGAAGTCCATTTGGACGAGGACAGCCGCCACGCGAAGGCCTGGTTCATGTCTGGCTTTTTGCTGAAGGAGTGGTACAAGCAGTCCGACAACCGCGCCCACAGGCAGGAGGCCATGCAACGCTTGGCCAAGTCGCTCGACCTCCAATCGGCCCAGGGCCGTCCTGCAGATTGGCTGCCTCAGGCGAGGCGGGCCCTCGGGTATTTGGGCGACGACTGCTACGACGACGCGGTGGCTGCGGTGAACACCTTCCAAACGGGGGACGAAGCCAAGGTGTTGGCCCTTATCGACCAGTACGCCATGGCCGTCCAAGCGCTGAAGCCGCGGACGGATTTGTCCGCGGAGCGGGCTGCCTTCCACAAGAACATGGCCCACGCCCACGCCACGTTGTACGCCGCCACCTCGGAGGAGGTGCACTTTGAGGGCATCCAAGCGAATTACCGAGAGGCGCTCGCCTTGACACCAGACGACCCCACGGCATGGTACAACCTGGCCGTGCACGTGTACAACCGTGGGGTGGGGGTGATGAAGGAGCTCGGGCTGGAGACGTCGCTTGGGGAAATCATCGAGAAGCAACAGGCCAGCCGGGGCCATTTTTCAGAAGCCTTGCCGGCCTTTGAATCGGCGCTGGAGCTCCAGCCTGATCGGGCTGAAATCCTTCTTGGGTTGGCCACGGTGCACCACGCCTTGCACAACCAAGCGGAACGCGACCGGTACCACGCCGCCTGGAAAAACGCCCGCGGCCGATGAAATGGCGTTGGAACATCGCGTGGCGCATGGGCACAGGCTTCGGCGTGTTCATCTTGGCCGTCGCCATCCTGTTGGTGGTCACCCGGATGAACCTCTCGGAGAGCAGCGCCCTGGGCCAAGAAATCGACGAGGTGCTTGTACCAAGCCTGGGGGCCCTCGAGCAGTTGGACCAAACCTTGGCCGACAGCCGCGTTTGCATCAATCACTGGCTGACCCGCCAGAGCCGCGCGGAAGACGAAGAAAAAGTCCTGCTCCGGGCCATTGTTGACCGCAAGTTGCCTGATCAAATGGCCACCTTGAAGGACATGGACGGGGCTTGGACTCCTGCGGCGGCGGCGCACGTCGACACCTTGAGGCAAGAGGTGGACCGCTTGCGCGTGCTGTACGGGTACATCATGGAATTGCTCCCGAATTTCCGCAGCTACGACAACCCGGCCAAGGTCATGGAGGCCGAGCGGTACGCAGTCGATGGCGGCGAATTGGAGCGGTTCACCGCAGCCGTGCAGCTGCGGCTGTACACCTTGACGGAAGCCCAAAACGAAGCCCTCCGTCAACACACCACCCAAATGGACGAGCTTGGCAACCAGTTGGCCATGGTGGCGGGGCGGGTGGCGTGGTTTGTCCTGATCCTCGGCATTGTCTTGGGGGTGGTGGTGACCCGCAGCATCGTCCAGCCTGTGAAGGAGTTGAAGCGCGCGTTGTACCACATGGGCCGAGGGGTGCTTCCCCCAGGCGACGTCCGGGTCACTCCGGATGAGATTGGCGACATGGCCCTGGCGGTGAACCGGCTGTCGCAAGGGTTGGCCCGCACCCAGAAGTTCTCCCAGGAAGTGGGGGGTGGGGCGTTCAACACCCCGTACGAGCCGCTGAGCGACGACGACGCCCTGGGCAAGGCGTTGCTTCAGATGCGCAGTTCACTTGCACGAAACGAGCGCGAACTCGAGGGAAAGGTCCAGCAGCGCACGGAAGAATTGGCCCAAGAGAAGGCCAAAGTGGAAAACGTGCTGGGCGACCTCCAAGACAGCATCAACTACGCCTTGCGGATCCAGCAAGCCATCCTGCCGTCCGACCAAGAGCGTCGTGAAGTGCTGAGCGAAAGCGCAGTGTTTTACCAGCCACGCGACGTGGTTTCTGGGGATTTTTATTGGTTCAAGGCCGTGGGCAGCCGCCGCATGTTCTCGGCGATCGACTGCACTGGCCATGGGGTGCCTGGCGCGTTCTTGAGCTTGGTCGGCCACAACGCCTTGGACCGGGTCACGAAGGTGTACACTGAACCGCACAAGGTGCTCGACCACCTGAACACCCACGTGCTGGCCCTCTTGCGGAAGGACGTTCAAACTGTGGCGAGCATCCCGGACGATTTGGTCCGCGATTTGGCCATATCTGTGGAGGGTGTGGGCCCTGCGGGCGGACGCGAAATCGGAGGGCAAGACGGCATGGACTTGGGCATGGCCGCGGTCAACTGGGAAACGATGATGCTCGAATACGCCGGGGCGAACAACCCCCTGTACGTCGTGCGCCGCGGCGAGCTTCAAGAGCTCAAGCCCAACAAATTCGCGATCTGCTCCTTCGAGCCCAACACGAAGAATTACGACGTCCAGAAATTCCCGTTGGAATCGGGCGACACGTTGTTCCTGGCCACGGACGGGTTTGTGGACCAATTCGGCGGGCCGCACGGCAAGAAATTCATGCGCCGCCGCTTCAGGGAATTGTTGGTCGAAACGGCTTCGTTGCCGGTGATGGAGCATGAAGCCCACCTCAAGCACCAATTCGAGGCATGGCGGGGAGAGGAGGAGCAGGTCGACGACGTGCTCGTGGTCAGCGTGCGGGTGCCATGAACGTGACCACCCTCCGAAACCAGGCCTGGGAATGGATGCGGTCGGACCGTGGCCTCATGTTGTGGGCCGTCCTGGTTGGCATCGCCTCCGGGCTGCTCGCCGTCCTGATGAAGCAATCGGTGGGCGCCCTGCGCTCTGGGATGTTCGCCATCCAATCGTGGGTGGGCGGCTCGTGGTTTTTGGCGTTGGGACCCATCCTGGGGTTGGTCGCCACGGCCCACGTGGTTCGTCGTCTGTTGAAGGGCGACCACCCTGGACCGGGCATTCCCTCGACCCTGCACGCCATCTCCACCCGCCGTGGCCGCATGAAGCGAACGTGGATGTTTGCCCCTGTGGTGACCAGCGTGTTGTCGGTGGGGTTTGGAGGCTCGGGGGGACTGGAGGCGCCTGCGATGCAAGCTGGCGCCGCGTTGGGGTCGGAGGTGGCTTCCCAAACCCGCAAGCACTTTCGCCGTCGTTTGCTGCTCATCGGTTGCGCCGCCGCGGGCTCCCTGGCGGCCATGTTCAAGGCTCCCGTCGCCGCCATCGTGTTCGCGGTGGAGGTCATCATGATTGACCTCACCGCGTCGAGCCTTGTGCCCATCCTTCTCGCTTCCTTGGCCTCGTTGCTGACGGCATTTGTGTTTTTCGAAGGCGAGGACATTCTTACCGTGCCGACGCTGGCGGCGTTTCAGGCAAGCAGGTTGCCTTGGTACATCCTCCTGGGCATCGGAACCGGGTTGGGATCCGTTGTCTTTTCTAAGCTCTACATCGTGAGTCAGCGGGCCATCGGCCGCTTCAAGAACCCCAAAACCCGCATGGTCTTGGCCGGACTCTTGTTGGGTGCGGCCGTCGCGGCCCTCCCACCTTTGTTCGGGGAAGGGTACGAGGTCATCAACTCCATGTTTTTGGGTTACTCCGACGTGTTGATTGAGGACATGTGGATGCTCGAAGGGTCCCTGGCCATGCCGAGTCTGTTGGGTTGGTTGTTGCTGGCCGCGTGCCTCAAGCCCATGCTCACGGGGTTCACCGTGGGGGCAGGTGGTGTCGCTGGCATTTTCGCGCCTGCGTTGTTTGCCGGGGCTTTGGTGGGCTTTGCGTTTGCGCTGGGCGTCAACGGCTGGATCAACCCCACGGCCATGCCCATCGGCAACGCGGTCCTGGCGGGCTTGTGCGGCATGATGGCTGGGGTGTTGCACGCGCCGCTGACGGCCATTTTCTTGGCCACCGAGTTGAGTGGAGGGTACGGCTTGTTCGTGCCGTTGATGTTGACGTCGGCCATCGCTTTTACCACGTCGCGCGCCCTCATGCGCCACAGCATTTACACACGAGAACTGGCGGAACGCGGAGAGTTGTTGACCCACGACAAGGACCAGGCGGTGCTGACGTTGATGAACCTGAAGGAGGAGTTGGAGCAGGACTTTTTGCCGGTGCAGGCCCATTGGAATTTGGGGCAGCTCGTGGAGGTCGTGGCCCAAAGCCAACGCAACCTTCACCCCGTGGTGGACGTCGATGGCATGCTGCTGGGAATTGTGGATTTGCAGGACATTCGGCAGGTGATGTTTGACCAAAACCAGTACTTGACCTTGCGCGTGGTGGATCTCATGACCCTGCCCCTCGCCGAGGTGCAGTGGGAGGACAAGATGGACGACGTGATGGCCAAATTCGAACAGTGCGGCGCCTGGAATTTACCTGTGGTGGAGGGCGGACGGTACGTGGGGTTTGTGTCGCGGTCGCGCCTCTTCAACGCATACAGAAAGTGGCTCAAGGCCACCAGCCTCGAGTGAGGGTCAGAGCTCGTGCTCCACAGCGCCTTCCAGGATGTAATTCATTTGGTACACGTCGTCGGAGTTGAGTCGCAAGGTGCCTTTGAAGGTCAGGCGCTCGTCCGTTTGGTAAGCGCGCTCGCTCTTGTCTGGGAACCGCAAGTCGATGACGGATTCAGGCCCAGCCCCACCGCAGAAGAAGCAGTTGGCAAAGGGGTAACGGCTGAGGACGTAGAAGTCTTCATCGACGTCCACAGGAATCATGTAGCCCGTGATGTAGAACGCCTTGCCTTCAGAGGCCACCACCGATTCCCCAAACTTGGGCATCCAGTAGTACGCGTCGAGTTCTTCCAAGTAGACGTCGGTGAACTCCACGTCGCTCAACGTTTGCCACGTCAATTCCTCCATAGCCTCGTCCGCCACCACCTCGGCACCAGCCGCCTTGGGGGCTGCTGTGACGGGGACGGGGTCGAGGCTGGCCAGTTTGGCCTCGCCGACGTGGCGAATCTGATCCTGCGTCGCCTGCGCCGCTTCAGAGGGGTGGCACATGCTGCTCCAATCCATCATGGACACCGCGACCAACGCCAAGGTCGAGAACACAAACGTCAAGAAGCTGCTTCGTTTCATCAGGACGAAGTTAAGCCTCACAGAGTGTCTTGCTGATGTCAAGTCGCAAGGTGCGCCCAGCTGGAAAGGCGGAAGCCACGAGCCCTACAGCGATGGCGGCAGTGGCCAAGGCCAGTTCCCCTGGGAGCGGCATCATGGCGCTCAAGCTGTAGTGGAACTGCTGCTCCACAAAGGACGAGAGCACCACCATGGCGACGCGACTCAGGACCAACCCCAACAGCGTGCCGCCTGCACTCAGAAGCCCACCCTCCACCAGCAACAGCGTGTACAACGTGCGGGGGGTGCCGCCCATGGTGCGCATCAACGCCAACTCGTGGCGTCGCGCCCGGATGTTGTCCAACACGGAAATGAAGATGCTGGCGAAGCTCAAGGCCATGATGAGCATGGCGATGGAGCGCAGGGCCGCCGTGCCAAGCCCAAACTGCTGGGTCATTCGGTTTACTTCAATCGCCGGCAAGGCGACCTGCATGTTGGTGTCGCGGAGCGTGTTGGGGATGGTCAACACCGCCAACGGGTTGCGCTTCTTGAGCAGCATCGCGGTGATTTCCCGGGTGCTGGGATCGACCTCCTCCCCGTCGTGGGCATGCACGTCCCAAATGCTCTGAATCGAGGTCAGGATGAGTTGGTCCACCACGGTGCCACTCGGTTCCATGACGCCAACCACCGTGAAGGTCCGGTTGGTGTGGATGTCGGTTTGGTCCGTGAGGCCGTGGGCGCTGAAAAACGTGTCCCCGAGGGCCAGCCCCGTGGCTTCAGCCACCTTCGCACCGAGCGTGACGTCGAAGGTCTCGTCCCACCAAACGCCGTCCGCCAATTCCGCGCCGTAGTGCTCCACGTAGCCCATGTCTGTGCCGACGATGCGGTAGCCTTCGTGGTTGTCGCCGTACGCCAACGGGATGCCTGAGGCGATATAAGGATGCTTGACCACCTTTTGGGCCGCTTCCAGCGAGATGTTGCCGGTCGGTGCGTCGATGTGGTAGACGTTGGCCAGGATGAGTTGCAAGGGGCTTCCTTTGGCCCCCAAAACCAAATCGATGTCCTTGATGTTGCGTTCAAACGCGTCGTTGACCTGCTTTTCCGTCAGGAGCATCAAGCTGACCATCCCCACACCAAAGGCCAACAGGGCCAGGCTCAACGCCGTCTGCAGGGGCTTGGCTTGCAAGTTTCGCCAGGCCTGTGTGGTCACCCCAAGCTTCATGGCCGTTGGGGGTTGAGGGTTACGCACGAGGCGTACCTGTCCTTCAAACGTTGGTCGTGGGTGACGACCACCAGGGTCGCGTCGGCTGCTTCTCGGTCGAGGATGTCCATCACCGCCGCGGCGCTCTCGTCGTCCAGGGCGGAGGTGGGTTCGTCGGCGAACACCACTTTGGGTTTGTGCAACAACGCACGGGCAATTGACGCGCGCTGCTGTTCACCCACGCTGAGCTCATGCGGCCGCGCTCCCGCTCGGTGTCCAATGCCCAGGCGGTCGAGCATGTCGTCCATCTTGGATTCGAGGTCTGTCGGGACACGCCCGGTGGTCAGTTGGTGGGGCAAGGCCAAATTCTCGCGCACCGTCAGGCTCTGCACAAAATGCGATTGCTGGAAGATGACGCCCACTTCCGTGCCTCGCCAGCGGTCGAGTTCTCGGTCGGTGCTGGTGTGCAGGGATTTGGAACCCACCGTCAACGCGCCTGACGTGGGGGTCAGGAGTCCGCAAAGCAGGTGCAGCAAGGTGGTTTTGCCGGCACCGCTGTTGCCCAACAGGAGCATTCGATCCCCCTGGGCACATGAAAAATCGGGAAAGCTCAGGACGGGCCCAGCCGCGTCGTATTGAAACTTCACCCCCTCAATGCTGACCATGACCCGAAGGTACGCAGGCGGTGCGTGAGATTGGCTTTAGCTTCGCGAACCAAGCACATGCAATCATGAATTTTTGGCAACGACTTTCGCGTTTTGGCATCGGCATCTTGTTGGGCACCGCCCTCTCCTTGTACTTCTTCGGAGGACGGGGGTGCGGGTCGTGGTTGCCTTCTGCCCAAGTCCGGAAAACCATTGTGGAAGGCGGACTTCAGTTCTCTCCCGAATTGCGTGCGTCGCAGCCTGACCTCACCGTGTCAGACGTCTTGACCTACGTCGGGTCTGCGGACGTGGACTTCGGGGCGAGCGGCACCCGTGAAGAGCCCCAGTGGTATGTCCTTTCCGGAGAAGTGGAAGGGTCGCCTTTGACAAGCATCGAAGTCGTGCTGATGGACACGGCCAGCGTTGTCCGTCGCGTGGACCTCGAGCGCTGATCAGCCCCGCTGCAGGGACTGCATCTCGTCGTACAGCTTTCGGGCCTTTTCCAGCTTGGCAGGGTCCACGTCGCCTTCCACCTTGCGTTGTTTGGTGTACGGCTCGAACGCCTCCCAATTCACATCGGCGCCGACCTCCTGGCCCAAGCCCGTCAAGACTTCGGTGGGCTGTGCGCAATACCGCTCGTACCCGATGAAATGAAGGTGGTGGCGGTCCATCGCCAAGGCCGCTTCGTAATGGTTGATCCACAAGTCGAGCCAGTGGTCCAGCGTGTCGCGGTCGCCCTGGGGAAGCGGGGTTTGATCCGTGAATTTGAACGGTTTTTGACCCAGCCCAAACTCGTGATGCGCCAGCCAATCCATGTACGTCTTCACGAAGGGGTCGTCCTGCTGCATCGCGCAATACTTCTGATGCATGGCACGGAGAGAGGCGGCGTGGGTCAAGGGTTCTCGAAACATCACCACGGCGTGAAAGTCCCGGTTGTGCTCGCGAAGTGAAGGGTAGCGGAGCAGGGTGTTGTTGTTTTTGGCCACGTACATCGCACCGGGTTGGGGGGCGGTGGCCAGGGCGATGCCTTGGTAATCCAAGTAGGTTTCATGGCACGCGGCATCCACGCGGTGCGCGACGACTGCGGCGTCTTGGACGTAAGGCTCGGTCGCCATGGTCTTGAAAAACACTTCTTCCAGGGCCTCAGCCGAGTCGTTGCCGACCATGATGCCGTCGCCGTGGCTGCGTTCTTTTTTGGGGCTGGAGGCGGGGTTGTGCACGCGGCGCCAGGTTCCAGGGGCCAGGACCAGCGGCATGTTGGCGTAGTTCAAACTGTGGAACGCCCCGCTGGCCACGAGCCGTTCCAGCATGCTCGTGGTTCCGGCCCGCGCCAACCCGGTGACCAGCAGAAACGTCGGGTTCGGGGTTCCGCCCCGGCCTTTCCACGCTCGGACTTCGCGGCGCATCAGCGCAGCGTGGACATGGGGGTGGTCCAGGACCATCTTGTGCAGCAACCGGGACAGCGGAGAGTGGTCCGAGGTTGCGGCCCTTGAGCGTTCCTGCCGGGGCAACACGTTGGGCACCATGAAGGCCAGTGTGCCG
>Ga0163111_10003199_pt1 | contig 10526 bp, 14 predicted proteins | sample CRUFie1St18metaG_FD_109645 | JGI IMG/M metagenome (GOLD analysis project Ga0163111, IMG submission 109645) | Marine microbial communities from the Costa Rica Dome - CRUD Field 142mm St18 metaG | ecosystem: Environmental > Aquatic > Marine > Oceanic > Photic zone | place: Costa Rica: the Eastern... | reverse complement strand
GATGGACACATTTGCTAATCAAGCGCAACCTTCACAGGAGCCAGCATGAGACAATTACAAGATATGATTCCTAAATACGATGCTGGCGGTGATGTTAGCGGTTTTGACGAGATGGACACATTTTATAGAACACCATCTGCTATGAATTTTGGAGCACCATCAACACCAACTCAGATGATACCGCAAAGAGTTGCTCCATTTAACCCTATGAATACTGGTACTGGACAAGCACCTCCAACTGGATTTACACAGCCTACAGCACCCACACCTGTTGCACAAGCACCAGCTCCAGCTCAGGTAGCACCAAATGTAATGCCACAACAACCACCAACTTACAATATGGGTACAGCTCCAATGCCTTATACATCAGGGATTACAGCTATATCATCAGGCATGGATCCGATAACAAAACAAATGTTATTTGGTTTAGATGGAAAAGGTGGATTTATACCCGGTGCAATGCAAGCAGCTGAAAGTACATTTTTTAACCCAGATGGTACACCTAGAGTTGTTGATCAAACTGTTGCTGGATTAACTGATGATCAAAAACAAGCTATGGAAATGGCTAGATCTAATGTAGGTTCCTTGGATCCATACATCGGTGAAGCAAGTGGTTTGTTTAGAGAAACCACTGGTGGCTTTGATCGTAGTCAAATTGATAAATTCAATAATCCATTTGAAGATCAAGTGGTACAACAAGCTATTAAAGATGTCAGAGATTATGGCGCAAGAGAAGATATAGCTGATACAGCGCAAGCGATAGGATCAGGTGGTCTTTCTGCTTTTGGCGAGAGAGCTAGTAAGTTTGCTGGCGAGAAAGCAGCTGGTCGTGAAAGAGGATTGTTAGAAGCGATAGCTGGGATTAGATCTGGTGGTTTCGACAGATCAACATCTTTAGCTATGACTGAACAAGCCAGAAGAAACGAAGCTAGAAGGCAAGCAGCTAGTGGATTGTTAGGTATTGGTGGTACGCAAATGGAAGCTGGCAAATTCGATATCAATCAATTGCTAGGTTCTGGTGGATTGCAACAAGCACAAGCACAGACTGAAGCAGATGCTATGAGAGCTAATGCAATGGCAAGACAACAAGCTCCATTAGCACAGTATCAAGCACTGGCTCCATTTATAAGTATGGCTCCAGCTGGTACATATCAAACACAAACACAATTTTCTCCGAAACCAAGTGCATTGATGTCTGGTTTAGGAACTGGACTAAGCGCATTTGGCGCAATAGGTAATCTTCTAAATCCAAAGACAACATAATGGCTATAAGTAGATCACAAATACCAAGCCAGATAGATCCTTTTGCTACTGGTGGAGATGTAGCTGAAGGTGTAACTTCACCTAGTTTTAGTGTAGATAACTTAAATGAGCTTTCAAGATTGTTGAGAGAAGGCAGTCAACTAAACTACGATGCTAATGTTGAAAAATATAAAGGAAGATTAAAAGATGTTGTGCAACCAGCTAGGAGCATGAACATTTATGATGTAGCTTCAGACTTAGGTGCTGGTATTTTAAGCACACCTAATGTTGGCGGTATATCTATTGGGCAAGGTTTAGGTGCTGGTTTTACAAGAGTCTCAGACAGAATGAGAATGAGAGAAGAAGAAAAGAGACAAGCAGATCAGCAGATAGCCATGCAAGCTGTACAGATGGCACAACAAGATGAACAAAAAGCTCTCGATTTCCTTAGAGAAATGGATTACAAATCTATGGAGCTAAAGAATAAGCCAGCTGATTACATTACTTTTGCCAAACAAAATGAAGATGGAACTGTGCAGTACAAGACATTGAAGAATGATGTTTCAAACAACACAGTAATAGATAATTTGTTAACTGAAGGCTTTTATGAGCAAAAAGGTGGTGGCACTAACATCAGAGTAGGTGACGATAAAGAAGATTTTAGATCTAAAAAAGCAGTTGATAGACAGTATGACCAAGAAGAAATAATATCAGAAAGAGCTAATGGTGCTAGAGCTTCACTAGCTGCGATAGATGAATCATTAGCAATAGCAAATAGATTGGGACAAAGTAAATTTGGTGCTGTAGAAAAACTAACGATGTACCCTAGAGAATTATTAGCAGCTCTTGGTTTTGCAGATAGAGATCAGCTAGAAATACTTGCAGATCAAAAATTACTTAGTCAAATATCTATGGGGTTTACGATGGATATTGTAAGCAGAACCAAAGGTGCGATATCAAACAGAGAAATGGAACTATTCATATCAGCATCACCGGGTTTAGGATCAACTTATGAGGGATTTATAAAACAGGCAGAATACCTTAGAAGGATTGCACAAAGGGATGTCGATTTTTTCAATGCTTACACACAAAAAGCAAAAGAGTTAGAAGCAAAAGAATTAAAAGGTGAAATGACAGCATCAGAGGTTTACAGAAACTTAGAAGCATTTGAAGGTGATTGGTACGACAGAACTTATTATGATGCAGAAACACAATCATTTAAAACTGGTGATGAAAGAAGGAAATCTAATTTTATTTTTTCAGAAGAAGAATCAGAACAGTTAAGAAATGTTAGAGACACTGTTTTTAAAGATAAAGATGGAAACGTAGTATTTGAACTTAAAGATGCAAACGAGTTTATAAATAAATATACACAAAAACAGAATACACCAAATCCATCAAATTTCGATCCAAGGATATCAGAAGCTAACAGATTAATAACAGAAACTCAAAACTCCAAAACCATGACACAAGAAGAAAAAAATGCGCAAATAGCAGAAATTAGACAATCAGTGGGATTACTGTAATGGCTGATGATGATAAGCTGAGAAATGAAGTCGCTCAATTTCTATCAAAACAAGCTGTCGTTAACAGGCAAAGCGATGATTACTTTTTGAGAAAAGCTAAGTCTAGTTTGTTTGTTGGTGACGATACAAGGATAGATTTTTTAGCACAACAAAGATTCCCAAACGATCAGTTTGGTGCTGACAAGTATTTAAAATATGAAGGCAACCTTTATTATGAGGATCCGCAAGGGGAAGATTTGACTAAGGGTGGCAAGAGATATTCATTAGAGTTTCCAAACAATGACATGGTTGGTTTCTGGGGTGATGCAACAGCATCTTATCTTGCGCCAGCAACCACATTGACTGCTGATGTAGTTGGCGGTATAGCTGGTGCTAAAAGAGGTTTTCAATCTGGATTGAGACTGTCTCAGGCAGTACCTCATCCTATAGCAAAAACAGCAATTATATTAGGATCGACTGGTGTTGGTGGATTCGCTGGTAATTTTGCTGTAGGTGGAGTTGAAAGGTTAGGCGCACAAGCATTGATCAATGGTTTCTACAGTGAGGGTTCTAGTGATTTATCAAATGCCTACTATGATTTATTAGAATCATCAGCTTTTTCTCTTATACCTTTTGGTACAGGTACAGTGGGTGTTGCTAGATTGATGGGTAAATTCAAAGGTAAAGAAGATGCGTTGCAAAGAATCTTAGCTTTAGGTGATGATGTTGATGTACAAAAAAGGATTGCTACCGCCAAAGAATTTGGTATTGATTTAACTCCAGCGCAAGCTACTAAATTTGGGGATAAGAGTAAACTAATTCAACAGTTTGTAAGCCAACAACCTGAAGCAGATAAGATAGTTAGGTTCTATGATAGCCAAGCATTACAGGCAGAAGAAGCAATTAGATTGTTTGCAGACAATATTGGTTCATCGAAAGCCATTGCTGATCCTAATACAAAAATAAAAGAAGCTGGTCAGTTTGTCCTTGATGAAATTGGAAGAAGAAGGCAAGAAAGAGGTGGCAGACTGTACAATATGCTAGGTCCTGATAATTACCCTGATGGAATTAAGATAGATGAGATGCAAAATTTTATCGATTTAATTGATGCTAGAATAGCTGGGAAAGGGAAAGGTGAAAATTATGTACCATCTGATACTACTGTAAAAAATTTACAGGAATTTAAGAAAATATTTTATAAAAATGGCGATGTTGATGGAGAGCTAGTTGACGATTTAATGTCTGTACATGATAGAAGAAGCTCAGATGTAAAAAATTTCATGAAAACATTACAAGAAAAAGGTGGCGGTGATTTCGCAATTATAACTGAGTTGAAAAATACTCTAACTCAAATAATGGATGATACTGCACCATTGTATGCACATGCTAGAAAGGTTTATGATCCAACAGATACAAATTTAGAGTTAGTATCGAGAGGTGTGATTGGTAAGTTCGGTAAAATGATGACTGACAAACAAACTGCATCAGCGATGAAAGATTTGTTTGATCCAAATGTTTCTGTTAACTCTTTAAGAAACGCAAGAAGGTTATTGCAGACTGTCGATCCAGAAGCATTTAAAGCTGTCAAAAAACAATTTATATTAAGCCAGTTAGACGATGTTTTAACAACAGGTTTGACAAGAGGTGTACCAAGATTCAGCGGTAAAATGCAGAAACCAAAAATGATGGAAATGTTAAAAGAAATGTTGGATCCTGAAGAATTCAAAAGTTTCGGAAAATTATTAAGTGTTTTAGATAGTGCTAATTCTGTAATAAAAACTGGATCACAAACACAACCAATGTTGGCTATGGAAAAAGAGTTTAGAGAAGATGCAATGGGTTTTGCAACAAAAGCAGCGCAAAACGCTCTTAACACAAATAAAATTATACAGTTCGTTTTTGGATCGACTGGTGTTGGTGATGCTGTAACTCAGAAAATAGCTAGAACTCAATATGACAGATATTTGCATAACACTATAAACGCTCTTACTGATGATCCTGACACATTTGCAAAATCAATGGATGAGATGTCTAACTATTTTAGTGAAGGTACATTTAGAAATGTAAATCTTTTCATGAGAGGTGCTGACTACACTGGAGAAAAATTAACAGAGCCATCTCTTGAAACATACGAAGGCATGACAAAAAGAGGTGATATTGAACAGGCAATCGAAGCATTGAAAAACACTACATCTAACTTAGATCAAATGTCATTACCAGTACAAGCACCAACCCCAATGAAAACAGAAACAGATCCAGCTACAAGAATGGCACTGGCTGGAGATAACCCAGACAATCAAATGATTGCAATGAGAAAGTCAGGACTCGCTGGTTTGGTCTAAGTTATCAGCTTCAATCAAAGCACCATTCACTTCAAAATTCATCTCATACCCCATAGCACTTTCACCATTTATGGTGACTACTAAGTTCCTAGATATCAAACGAAGCAAAGCTGTCTGATGATGTAAATTGAGCTTACCAAACAAATCTACCACTTCACTAGGGTGAGTGATCTCATAAGAAACAGGTGTTTGTTTCTTGGTTTCTTTTTTATTAAACATATTTATCCAGTAGCTATTTTTTGATCTGAAGCAATTAACTCACTGTGCCTAACTTCAATCATCAATCTAAGTTGATCAACTTTTGATCTACGCTCCATAGAACAAATCTCTTGCAATAGATTATATGTATCTAAATCGACAGCAAGACTTTTCCTACCTTTTGGATATTGCTTTTGCTTTATCACTTCTTCCATTTCCTTACCTTTTTTTTTATAAAAGTTTGCGCATATTTTAATAAAATTTATACAGATTTGCAACAATAAACACAAGATTATGCATAATATATTAAAAATACTATATAAAACAGTAAGTTATAAATATGTATAAATATGTGTATTTTTATGTGGATATTGTTGTACTTGTTTGCATATTTTTGTACAATAGTTATGTGGAAAGTATATTTAAAAACAAAAAGGAGCAAAAAATGAAATTTTCAAAAAAAGAAATTAACGCTTTACATGCGTTACTTCATAGCCAAGTGATTAGTATTGATCCAGAAGAAATAAACGAAGAAATCGAAGATAGTGGCTCTATTTTTGGATTGAAAAGCATAGCAGAAGCAAAAGTTTTAGAACAAAAATTATTAAAATCTTTGGAGGTATCGTAATGGAAATTAAATACTGTGATATATGTAATGGTCCTATCGAAATAGAGAGAGACTTTAATGGCAAACCTTTCTGGAATGGTGGACATAATGCTCAACCAATTGTCGATGGTAGATGCTGTGATGGTTGCCACATGGCAGTTTTGGCTGAAAGAATGAATATAGCAATGAATAGAGAGGTATCGTAATGCACAAATACAATCCAAAAGAATCAGAATATGAATTAGCCAAAGACAATAAATTGTTTTTAGTTATTTGGGGTGATGGTTACGGAGATACACCACCAGAAAATGAATGGGTAAAATCATTCAATGGATTTCACATTTTTACAAAAGAATCTAATGACTACGTTATCAATAACTTTGAAATGCAAAGAAAGGTTTTATTTAAAGAAATTGAATTGGCGCAAGAATGGGATTTAGACGAGGAATTTTTAATTGATTTATGGAATGCCAAAGAAAACGAATGGAATACTTATTCTGATTTAAGTGGAACTGTTTTCTTTAAATGTCTTAATGAAAATTAATAGAGAGGTATCGTAATGATTGTATATCATGTGAGTGAAAATGGTTTTAATGGTTGCCCTAGAAGATATGTAGCAACACTAAAAGAAGCTAGAGCAATAAGTAATAGCTACAACAAAGAAAGTGGTTATCCTCATGGACATGGGAGTTATAAATCTACCATCGAAAAAATAAAACTAGATGTTAGCAAAACATCAATATTATCAATGTTAAATTATGAAGGTGGGTATGAAATCTCATCTGAGGAGATAGCGTAATGAAAAAAATCGTGTATGTAGTTAGAGCTTGGAATGAAAATCAAATGGTAAAAACTGCTGTTACTTCATTTTCAGAAGCTAAAGCAATTGAAGATAAATGGGGAAAAGTGGGTTTTCGTGATCCTAGTATTGAAAAAATGGTTGCACCAAACATGAGAATTTTTCATGAAATAATTGAGTACAACAATCGAGATTACATTGATGATATGTACTTTGAACAAAAAGCCATCAACGATGATATGAATTGGGATGAAGGTGATGGTTGGAATAACACTGTTTATTAAAAAAGGAGAAAGTGATGGGAACATCAGTTAGTTTTGTAACAAGTAAGGATCGACCTGATCCAATTAAGTATTCACAAAATCATTTGAACAGGGTTCCTGATTGGGAAGTTTTGGCAAGTAACAAAGAGTATGTTCATAAAGACTATGGTTTTTATACATACGCAGTTTACTCTGCTGTAAAAACAGAAAAAGGTGTTTTTGGTGCTGTACATTTAATAGGTATCAAAAAATATCCATACTCATATGATTATGAGGTATCTGAAAAACTTATGGGTGAGGATGAAGGTCCACAATATTTTGGAGCAAGTAAAAAAGTTTTAGGACTTTTAGATTCTACAGATTCAAAATGGGCAAATGAATGGAGAGAAAATTCATCGTGAGCATTGAATCAACAATTAATCAAATAAAATACAAGAAAGATGTTAAATATTTGAAAGAAAAATATGGTATCCCTTTAAATACAATAGCTAAAGGTATAGGTATTGCTCAATCAGTCATGCACGATTGGATGAACAGAGAAAGCAGATTGCTTATAAAAGAAAACGCAATAAAGTTAGAACAAGGATTAGAAAAAATAAAAAAGTTAGTAAAAGAAAATGAAGAATACGAACCAGATTTTTAGGAGAATACAATGGAAAAACTTTATAGTAAGGGAAGGATAGACTGTAGGTTTATTAGCGATCTATTTGAAGTGATAGGTGGCAATGCTTATATAAATGACATGGGAAAAGATTGGTTTGTTATGTCAAAGAAACTAAAGTCAAATAAGAGTGGAGTAAAAAGAGTTACTGATTACATTGAATACCATGATGAGGGTAGAGATTTAATAGTGTATGCAGATAACTTCAATAAGACTCAAGTGTTGGCATTAAAAGAAATCTGTAATGAATATAACTTAGCATTTATTGAGAGGCATTACACAGATGAATGATGAATGGTGGACAGATCAAGATCAAGATGATTCATGGATGCAACAGCAACAAGAAGAACAACAACAGCAAGAAGAAAATGAACGCAGTTGATGTATTAAACAAGGAGTTAAATCAAAGAAAGAAATCCTGGTGGGATTGGCATAAGAATAATCCTAGTGTTTGGGATAGATTTGAAGCATACACCTTAGAAGCCATAGAATCAGGCAGGAGTCATTATTCGCATTGGGCAATAGTAAACCGCATTAGATGGAATACTGAGATAGAAACGAAAGGTGGAGAGTTTAAGATCAGTAATGATTATATAGGAATGTATGCCAGATTATTCCATGCAAGGTATCCGCAGTATGATGGGTTCTTTAAATTAAAACCCTTGAAAGAAGAAAAAGAAATACAAGAACTCAGGGAAAGTGGTATATACGCAGAGCCAAAGTTTAATTTCTAAGTAAACCGCCTATCCATCCTCTTAGATCAGACTGTTTCTTTAAATCAGGAACAAAAGCTAACCTAATATTTCTTTCTATATCTAACTGTTTTAGTCTATCTCTCTTTTCTACAGCAGATAAACTCTCGTCAAGCTCTATTCTTCTTCTTACCTTACGATATTGTTTCATATATTTATCTAATCTAAGAACAGCTTTCCTTGTAGAAGCCAATCCTTCATTGTTCTTGAAGTAAGCTTGTAACTCATCCCCTCTACCTTCTTTCTTCAACTTATTGACTGTAGTTTGAAATCTCAAGCTCTCTTGTTTTAATTCATAAAACTGTTCTTGTAGACCGCCACCTGCATTTGGTGGAGAGTTTGCTAAGATTGTTCTAATGAATGGTGCATCAGAAACATCTGGCGCAATAAATTCTCTATCAGTAACTTGTCGCATTAACATATCAGTCATTTGTATAATATATGTGCCTATCGTTCCTCCATATCCTCGCATTACATGATCTATTTTTAATGGTGATATGTTAAGACCTTGACCTATTAATCTAGCTACCTCTGATGTTCCTCTGGTGTATTGTTCTTGAGGAAGAAGTTGTCGCTCCATCCAAGATGGAACTATGTCATTTCCTGTAAATGTATTTTTATTTCTTATCGCTTCCATCAATGGTTTAACTATTTGAAAACCAAAAGGATCAATTTTAAATGTAGCCATACCTGCCCTAATAGTAGATTCTTCTAGCTCTTTTGCATCTGTTTCTCCAAAAGTAAAATCAAGAACTCTTTCAGGAAGTAATTTCGTAAGAACACCTATTTCAAAAGGTATTGGAACTTTGTGAGCTGGTAGATTAACACCTTCTATTAAATTAAAAATATTAGGTATTAAATAATTATCATCTCTTACTTGAAGTCTTTCTTGTTTATACTCTTCTGTATCGCTCATAAGAGCATAATAGATGCCTGTCGTTCCAGCAAGCAACAGCATTCTAAGTAGAGTGCTAAACATAATTGCTTTTCTAGCACCATCTAATTGTTGTGCGCTTGCGCTTTCAACAGGAAGAGCAGAATACTGACCTCTCAAAGCTCTGCCCAAAACATCTAAACCTTGAAGTCTTGCATTTAAAAATGGAATAGCTGTAGTAACTAATCTAAATAAAGGATTTGCACCTCTTCTGTTAAAGTTTATTATTTCTAATGCTTGATAGTTTGCTTCAACAATATCATTTGTATTCTCTAAAACTACATCCCAAACAGCTTTTCTAGTTGCTCCATCTGATTTAGTTGTCTGTCGTCCAAGCCAATCCCAAATATTTACAATAGTATCAATAGGATCAGTAGAATTATTTTCATCAATTCCTTGTGCTTTTAGCTCTCTTTCAATTAACTTAACTATATCTTCTCTATCTCTAGCCGCATCATAACCACCTATAATTCCAGCTTGTTCTAATTTAGTTAAGTCTGCGTTAAAGTTTTTAAATGTATCAACGAATGGAGTTATTGGTGCGCCTGATGTTGCCCATACAGATACTGTATCTCTAAGCATATTCTTTAATATAAATCCTGGATCACGAGTTACTGTTTCTCTTAATATACTAGAAGCTCCACCTACTACTGTCATAAATCCGCCAGCATCATAAATTCCCATAGACTGTAAACCTTCTATAAGGACAGCATCAAATACTTTGTAATATTTTTTTATTCCATTTTCAAATACATGAATTACTTCTCTTGGATTTTGACCAGCATCTTTTGCAGAAATTTGATGTGCTAAACCTACTTTTTCATAGTGTTTAGCTAGTCTTTGCATTCCTTCATTTTTTGAAGCGGCAGTTAAAATAGAAAGAGTATTTCTACCTATAACTTCTAGTAATGTAGGTTCTATTTCTGCTTTACTACCTTTTAATTCTATGCCTAATGGATTTCCTTGTAAAAATCCTGATGCAACTTTTGGTCCACTAAGTTGTTTATCTGCGCTATCCTCTGCTTGCATATTTCTATAGAAAGGATAGTAATCTGAATTGTCTTTCCAGACTTGTGCAGTTCCTCTTGTATCAGCACCTAAAGATTCGGCATATGAAATTAAATCTTCTAATTCCATTTTCTTTAATTGTGCTTCGTTAAGCTGTGATGTATCCCATTTATTATCTAGATAATCACCCTTAAGCATATTTTGTATTAATTGAT
>Ga0163111_10003198_pt1 | contig 10533 bp, 13 predicted proteins | sample CRUFie1St18metaG_FD_109645 | JGI IMG/M metagenome (GOLD analysis project Ga0163111, IMG submission 109645) | Marine microbial communities from the Costa Rica Dome - CRUD Field 142mm St18 metaG | ecosystem: Environmental > Aquatic > Marine > Oceanic > Photic zone | place: Costa Rica: the Eastern... | reverse complement strand
GACATTTGATGATGCTGGCGCCGATGAGACATTTGATGATGCTGGCGCCGATGAGACATTTGATGATGCTGGCGCCGATGAGACATTTGATGATGCTGGCGCCGATGAGACATTTGATGATGCGGAGGACGATGAAGATATTCAACCAACAATATTGACTAAATCTCAAAAATTTATGGTAAATGCTAATAATCCTTATGATGGACCATTTTGTTCTAGCGACGAGGATGCTGCAGAAGAAGAGGAGGGGAGTACATCAAAAAAACATCGACTAGAATTACCAGTAACTCATGTTGCGGCACACACTCGACTTACCGGACTTATAAGTAATGAACTTTCTCGTCAAATCTACAATGAGTTTAATCCCGAGACATCTGACGGGAGTTGTGTTAACGGCGACCTGGCAGATATTATTAGAAAAATGTACTCCTATAATATAAAAACTCGCAAAATTTGATGCAATAAGATTACCATACTTCTTTGGTCAAATAAGTCATTACGTTGACTTTGAATCAATTGACCGGGGTTCAATTCCCCGCTGGACCTTTTTCAACTTTTAGAAAAAGTTGAGCAAAAACAAAACTTTCCTTTTTGTAGCAATAATAATTTTCATACTTATAAAATTGAATAAATATAGTCTAAATAAATTTCAAAAAAAATTGAAAAAAATTGAAATACTTTTTTTGCAAACTGTGGTATGCCTGCTTAATTGGACTATATTCGTGAAATAGTTATGAAAAAAGAGGCTATATTATCTGAAGATCATAAATATCGTTATCAATTATCACGCATCTGGGATGAAGAGTTGCCCTCAATATTGTTTATTATGTTGAATCCCTCGATTGCGGATGCCAAGGATGATGATCCTACAATTCGTCGGGTTGTAAATTTTGCAAAATCTTGGGGATATGGCGGCGTTTACGTCGGTAATTTATATGCTTTTCGGAGTACAGATCCAAAAGGTTTGCGAGATATCGAAGACCCTGTAGGCGAAGACAATATTACTCATGTACAAAGTTTACTACCTCTTGTAAACAAAGTTATTTATGCATGGGGTCATAATGAAAAAGAACCAACCTGGTTACGTGAGATGGTAGAGAAGCCATATTGTATCGATGTGTCAAAAAAAGGTATTCCCAAACACCCATTATATTTGAAAAAAGATTTACGACCATCACTGTTTTACCGCAATTAGTTCATGACACACGATACATAACTAGTGTTGGCGTCCTCGTCCGAATGAAGTAGTCATGCCCTGTGCGGAAGATGTTGAACAATAAATAAAACACCTTTTAATCGTGAGTTCATTTTAATCCGTGGTTCTCCTTTTTTTATTATTATAATAATATGAAAAATTGAAATGCTTTTAAAAACATTGGTTTATGTCATCCCAAGATATATTGAAACATATATTGAACATTACTCATGAGTGCTCAGAACTATGAAGATATCGCGATGAATACTGGTGACTATCCTGTCAGATATGTCTATACCGACCCTCCCTATGCGTTGTGTCGCGGCGTAAATTTGTATAGTCCACGAGTTTTGCTGTTTGAAGAATGGATTATCACGGAGTTGAATGACAGACTAAACGATATTCACCCGAACTCACCCTACCCCTACGTTATATTTCGTTACACCGGTTTCAGACCGGGAGTCCGGTGTCCAATATTTGCGGATGAACGACATTTTATATATCGTCTCAGCAATTGTCCGTGGTCGTCTGCCAACCAAATCTCCCTTATCTGCTTTCTCCAAGCACAAGCGAGAAAAATCCAGAAGTGCTGGCGTACTCGTCCGACTGAAGTAGCCATGCCCTGTGCGGAAGATGTTGAATAATAAACAAAAATTAGAAGATTTTAAATAAATAAAAATTTAAAAGTTTTTTATAGCAATAATAATTTTAATATTTATATCTAACGTCGTTTGCTAGATTTTGGTTTTTTTCTAGATTTTGGTTTTAATCTTTTTGTTTTTAAACAACGACACATTCCTCCTCCTCTAGCAATATCTTTTAATTTGTCAATAAGAGCTGCCTCTTTTAAAAGGCAATAAAATTCTCATAAGAGACAATAGCCTTTTTAAATTTTACCAATGTTTAATAATAATTTCAAATATTATACCTTAGATACTTAAAGAAAGCAGATAATATCTAGATTAAGTCAGCGTTTAATTGTTCAAAGGTGTACAACATTGTATCTAGTATTTCATTTGATTATACAATATTATATTTAAAATGAAAAATATAATCACATCTATAATATATATTATACAGATGACCTCTATAAATAGACCATCCATAAGTTTATCTAACATACCCTCAATTAGTTTGTCTAGAAGATCATCTAATAGATCATCTAAGAGATCATCTAATAGATCATCTAAGAGATCATCTAAGAAATCATTTAAAAGATCATCTAAAATGCCCTCAATTAGTTTGTCTAGAAGATCATTTACGAGATCATCTAAAATATCTACAGAAAACAGTATGAAAAGGACATCAAGTAAAAAAACAAAAAAATTACATTCAAATATTAACAAAATAAATTGGCATCCACGTGGTATATCAAAGTTATATTTCAAAAAAACTAGTATAACACCTATGAGTATGCCTACGGGAAACTCAAACAAAATCTCTGTTGGTAGAGGTTATACTTTTCCCCCCCAAAGAGAAGATTATATCATCAAAAAATATAAAGACTTCAATAATTCAAGTAAAGTAATAGACGAATGTATTAAAAGTAGTTCATCTAGCGTGACAATTTATAAAAATAAAAAAAAAATTTTAAATGTACATAATAAACACGATGATATGTTAATAGAAACATTATCCGTTACAAAATCTTTCTGTGCCTTAGCAATTATGTTTTTAATACAAGATAAAAAAATTAATAGTGTCGAAGATCTAGTCAGTACATACATTGAATCATGGGCATATGGTGAAAAAAAAGATATAACAATTCATGATATTTTAACGCACACGTCTGGATTAGATAAATATTGGAGCTATGAAAATTTCATGTGGCCACAAGGAAATCTTGATATGTTTTTAAAAAATACAGGGATAAAACCAAATGTTAAAGATATCTCTCTAGTTATAGATAAAACACGTGAAAATGGTAAAGATTGGTTTTATAATGACACTGCAACACAAGTTATACCAACATTAGTACAGAGTATAACTGGGCAAACAATTAGTAAGTATTTAAAAAAAAAGTTGTTTTCTCCTTTAGATATACCTTTTGTTTGGAATAAAGATGACAACCATAATGATTATGGGCCAAATGGTCTTAGTATAAGCAGTAATAGTTTATGTAAAGTAGGAATTATGATGTTAAATGATGGTATGTGGAATGGGAGAAAAATTCTAGATAAAAAATTAATTGACCAAATGACAGAAAAAAAAATACCACAAAGTAAAATGAGAAAAGACCCGAATTTTGCAAATACTGACATGAGTGGGTATGGTTTTATGTGGTATGATTACAATGATATGAAAATAGCTATGGGATTTCTTGGACAACAACTAATTATTAGTAAAAAAAATAATGTTGTTGCTGCACGAATTTTACAAAGTAGATGGGATGAACCAACATTCGAAAGAGCCACTAATGAAAATGAAATTTATTTTAATAATTTTAAAAATCTTATCGAAAAAATATAATAACAAATAATAATAAAAATAAAAATTGAAATACTTTACCGAAATATATTGTAGTATAACATAATATATTTTAACATCTATTATAACAACAATTATGGACTCCACTGATTATCCAATTATTGTGGTGAACATCGCCAGAGAAGAAAAGGATTCTCTAGCATATTGGCGAGGTATGAATCTATATAGTACTCTAATTATGCATTTCCAAACATGGTTAAGATGGGAATATCATCTTTACATTAACCATACTTATTTAAATTCACCAGCAGAGTGGCAAAGAACACATTGTCATGTATATAACAATGGCGCTTGGGAACGTAGTTGGTATTTCTCAAATATATGCTTTCTCCAAGCACAAGCGAGAAAAATTCAGAGGTGGTGGTGTGAGCGCCCGACAGAAGTAGCAATGCCTTGTGCCGAAGATGTTGAATAAAAATAAAATTATGAAAATAAATTTATGAAAATAAAAATTGAAATGTTTTTTCTTTAAATTTAAAAAGTAAATTTAAAATGATGTCTTATCAAGAAACTAACATTATTGGAAACGCGGCGGCAGCGGCATTGGCATGGGCCGGACCTAAAGAAGCTGCTTTGGCGGAAGCTGCACAAGCAGCAAGGGAAGCTAATAAATACAAAAATACGACGCAAGAAGATGTCGCGACGAATGATGTTGAGGGCGAGTGGAAAAACGTTGTCGATTAAACAGCAATATGGTCTGACAGACAACATTAATACCGATTTTTAGCTTTCAAAAAAATAAATAGACGCAGATTCTTTTTAGAATAATAATTCATATATAGTTTAATTCTTTATTAATTTGCTCCTAGAAATTTTTCCAAAATATCCCTCTCGCTTGGTGTAAGCAACCCTACCGATGTTTTAATGTCTTGAAAATGTTCATCTCCTATCAAATTCGGCACACGTACATCCTGCAACTTTTTATCTTTATTCATATACATCCTTCTAAAAACCGTTTTATAAAATGTTGCGTAACCACACATCAGTGGAATATCATTATTCAGATAGCGGCTAATATCATTACTTAGCCACGCCACATCACTTTCGTCAGAGGAGGTGGTTGTGTCAGGCGGAAACTGCATAGCATAAATGTGTCTTATCTTAGCATTCGTTTTATGATAAGATAAAAGATCTTTTTTTAATTCATCGGTCATCGGTTGATAAGTGTACGGCATAATATTATCACGCACAATTTCAAGGGGTAGTGTATTCATGGTTATTAGTTTATTTATTAATTTATTTAATTACTTTTAATCAATTTTTTCGGAAAAGAAAAATAAAGGTGATGTATTCCATATATGATTACGTGTCTTCCGCTTCAAATTCATATTCCTGTGTGATTCCCGCCATGAAGGATTGCAGATTGTGCCTTTCCTTTGGCGTAAGCAAGCCGACTGATGTTTTAATATCTGAGAAATTTTCTTCACCAAATAAACAAGGGACTCTTACCGCGCGTAATGGTTTATCTTTATTCATATACATCCGTTTAAAAACTTTTTTATAAAATTCACGATACCCAAACATAAGTGCATGATCATTATTTAGATACCGGCTAATATCATTACTCAGCCACGACAAATAACATTCACCCGACGAACGAGGCCAAATCAATGCATACTGACGTTTAATATTAGCAATAGTTTTATGATAAGATAAAAGATCCTTTTTTAATTCTGGCGACATTGGACAATAGGTGTAGGGAATAATGAAATCACGAATGATAGCAGGTGGTAATGTATGCATATTTAATATTTGATGCATGATTATCTTTATGTACAATTTAAAAAAAAACCATTTAGTTCTTTTTTTTAAGTATTAAGGTGTTATTTATTACAATACATTACCGCTTACCAAGATGAGCGTTCCTGGTGGACAGCCCGCCGTCGGAGCGAAGAAGCTTTGTATGTTGCTGTTTTTTGTGGGTTGTTATGCGGATTACATTGGCGACCATGAGGTGCGAGGTTGTAAATATCTGTATTTTTTTTATACTTATTCCCGTACGGGAATTTATCCATGGTCACCTTAATATTTTGGTGAAGTTGACGCGTATGCTCACGATGGCGTCGTGGCTTCCAGTTCTTGGTGTGTCCCCCCATATCATTGTTGATTTTGTAAGACTTTCCCATATTTGATTTCAGGATTGTCATTTTACGAGAAAAAGTATTTCAATTTTTTTTTCATTTTTTCATTTTAAAAAATAAAAGACGTTAGGGATTAAATAAATAAAAGTAGGGTATAACTATTACAATTAATACCACCATGAATAATATATAAAATAAAATAAAATATTTAACACAATACCAACATACTTTAATTTTATATTTTATATTATATTTTAAATTATACATTATTACTATAAATAAATATAAGTTTATTTTGTAAAAATGAAAAAAATAAAAAAAAATTGAAATACTTTTCAAGTTTACCGCCAAATGTCCGAAACCCAAATCTGATATATACTACAAACTACTATAACAAATATGTCTTCTACCAATACGCCCTTCTGCCCGTGCTGCAAGTCCGCTGGAAAGTCTGAGACGGAGTACACATCGCACTTCGTGAAGGACAAACCAGGACCGGATGGTGTCGTGGTTTGCCCGACTCTTCTGGGCCAGGAGTGCAAGTACTGCCATGAGAAGGGACACACGCCCAAGTTTTGTCCGAAACTTGCTAACCGCGGAAAGACCAAGCGGGTCAGCAGCTACCGCAGTGCACAGGCGACCCATGAAATGTCCGCGAACCAGCGTCGGCAGGTCGAACGTGAGGCCAGGGTATTCCAGCAGAAGCAGCAGGAGCAGCACCAGCAGAAGCAGCACCAACAGCAGCAGCTGCGAGGTCGGCAGAGGTGCATTGACACCATCTTGTACGAGAAGCGTTACTGGTTTGATCCCCTGCACAAGGAAGAAGAAATCCAGAAGTGTCTCTTTGCACAGACGCTCTGTCGTCTTTCCGACAAGCAGCTTGCCAACGCGCGCGGGTGGGTCAACGGCGAAGAGCGGCTGCCGACCACATTTCATACATGGTACAATCTTACCGACGAACAGGAAGCCATGGCGGAAGCCGATCGCGAATATGAGTTCCTGCAGGACCTGGAACAGATGCCTGTTTGCCTCAAGCCTAAACTCAAGCGCAACGTAGCCATCGGTGTAGTGCACTAACTTTGGACGGAAGATGCACGATGCACGATGCCCATACGCATAATATTTAAAAAATAAAAAAACATCAAAATAAAAAACTAAAAACTAAAAAAAACATAAAAATAAAAGAAATGGAGGTGTGCCCATTCAATACTTTTTTAATATTTTAATCATATAAATATACTTAAAATATTATTTTTTATTAACATTTTGTTGGCGGATATTCTAGGCTATTTTCTATATCACTTGGCATATAAAAAGGGGTGGAATATTCAATTACTTGAGTTTTTAATTCCTCTACTTCTGGGTCAAGCTCTGCAAAATGCGTGAAATCTTTTAATTTTTTACCAGACAAATTTTGTATTTTATTGCATAACATTGCCGCCGCCGTGAGAAATTCAGCAACTTTTTCCATATCGGCTTCTTTAAATTCCCTCGTGGTAAGAGCACATAAACCAATTCTTACTCCGCCCGGCGTTAAAGCACTTGTATCACCTGGAACAGCATTTTTATTTAGTGTAATGTGACACATATCACATAGTTTTTCCATTTTACTACCCGTTATTCCCAGAGGACGAAGATCCCATAAAATAATATGATTATCTGTTCCACCAGTAACAAGAGTATACTTTTTATCTACAAGATGTGACGATAATCTTACCGCATTTTTTTTTACTTGACTACAATAATCTTTGAAAGCGTGGCTTTTTACTTCTTTTAATTGTGTTGCTATTGCGGCTATTTGATGCTCGTGTGGACCACCCTGCAATGCAGGAAACACCGCTTTATTTATTTTTTCTTCAAAATTTCTTTCGTCTTTTTTGAAAAAAATCATCCCTGATCTTGGCCCACGCAATGATTTATGTGTGGTTGTTGTTATAATGTCACAAAAATCAAATGGATTTTCTGCTTCTCTTGTTGCAACAAAGCCAGATATATGAGCCATATCCATGAGAAGCAATGATCCATTTTCATCCGCAATTTCTCTGAATTTTTTATAATCCCATTCGCGAGTATAAGCAGACCCACCACAAATCAACATGGCCGGTTTAAATATCTTTGCCATTTTTTGAAGCTCGTCATAATCAATGCGACCCGATGATATATCAACATTGTAAGGTAAAGATTCGAAATAAACTGATGTTGCCGAAACCGCTTTTCGTTTTTTATACTTGTCTAATGTGTAATATCCGTGTGTTAAATGACCGCCACTTGGTAGCCCTAATCCCATAATTCTGTCGTGAGGTTTGAGTAAGGCTGTGTATACTGCAAAATTTGCAGGACTACCTGAATATGGCTGCACATTTACTCCCCACTCTTTAGAATTACATGGCATCGCATCAAGAGCTCTGGTTTGACACAATGTTTCTATTCTATCTATAATTGTATTTCCACCATAATATCGTTTTCCTGGATAACCTTCTGAATATTTGTTTGTTAATACTGATCCTAAACATTCCATGACTGGTTGAGATGTAAAGTTTTCAGAAGCAATAAGTTCTAGACTGGAACGTTGTCGAGTTTCTTCTTGTTTAATAAGTGAAAATAATTCAGGATCATGTGCTCGTAGCGCTATTTTTGAACATGTATGTAACATTGAAGCCTTTTTCATCATTCTAGCCAATGTAATAGAATTTACTTTTAGTATTTAATATGTAATCTGTAATAATTGTATTAACAGAATATATATATTTAAAAACGAATATAAATATATTCAAATAATATTATTATGATGAATGATAATAAAAATATTCTAACCCAATGTTTTTTTAATAATATACACAAATTTGTGGGAATAACACAACAACATTTTACCTTGCTGACTTGCGACTTCTGCAAAACCAATGTACCACAATGTTGTAAGTCTAAATGGGTTGGTTATTCTTGTTTTTTATATGTAATACCTGCTTTTTTTATTCCAGGTTCCAGTTTTTTTTCTGATATCTTACGATTGTTATATATTGTACAAGGTCCTATAGCTCATGCTTCCGATTATATTTGGCATAATGAGACACATATATCACATGGTATTGATAGATGGTTTGCTACAACTTTAGTTATGATCACAATTTATTTATGTAGCCGATATTTAAGTTTTTTCAACACTATTTATTATGGTATTATACCTTTATCGAGTTTGTATCTAGCAAAAATAGCTAGTACCATAAATGACATGAACTTATATAATATATCTCAAACTATTTGGCATATTACTAGTCCAATATCATGTTGTTTAGTGTATTATAATATATATACCTCGGGACATACCCTATAAAGTTTCGTTTTACTACATAAATAATTATAAATAAATTATTGTTGATAATTACTTTATAAGTAAAATAATTATCAAAAGCATAAATTATAAATGTAAGATTTATTTTTATTATACTTTGTCATCCATTATTTTAATAATATAATTCATGGCAAATAGATGGATTAACTAAATACACAATATAAAATATTAATCCAATCGGAATCCCAAAAAAAAGACCTATCACCGATAAGATCCCTAAAGTTGTGTATTTACATTTGAATTGATACACAATACCCACAATGTTTAAAATGCCCCCAATAAACATTAAAATTAAAATAATAATTATGAATCCAATACCCCCTTTAAAAGGTGGTGAGTCAGGAATTCTACGCCGAACATCACGCCGAACATCACGCCGAACATCGCGCCGAACATCGCGCCGAACACCACCTTGTCTATACATTTCATTATAATAATTATAATTATTATATCCCTCTATTGTTGCGAAGTGTTCTTTCATACTTCGGAATAAGCGAGAATAAGGATTTTTATTTAGGTAGGTATTCATATATATTATGTAATATTTTTTTATCATCCGGTGGTTTTAAACTGATCATACCTTTTCTTTTGGTCACATTGTCTCGCAAATTGCATTTTCAATGCGTTCAATATGCTTCGGTACCGGTTCACCCCACCATTTATTCGCAGAAAAAAGTAGGGGTCCTTTTTCATCATCAATCGGCGTTAAAGCAGAATACACTAAAACATCATTTACAGAAACCTCAAATGGTTTTTTCTCACCTTTTTCAACATCAACCGGTTCTTGCACAAAGGTTATATTTAGTTGATCAAACTTATCTGTTAAATGTGACACTAATAAATTAGTGTTTGTCTGAAATCATTTTTGTCAATACCGAATACAAACTTTAACTGGCATTATATTATAGGTAAATATCTTATTTTTAAATGTGTTAAAAAAAAAGTTTTATGAAATAACACTGATATTTTTATAATTTTATATTTTTATATTTTTATAATTATTCTTCATCAAAATCGACAATGTTCATAGGCAGTTGAACATTACGCCACCCCGTCTCAATGGCAAGGTCGCCCGTAATGTATTCTAGTTGCCTATTCTCGGGCAACACAACGTTCTTCAACTTTCCCACCATATTTGCTTCCCACTCATGGTCATTGTAAATATTATCAGGACACTCATCCAACCAATCACTCAACGTCACGACATACTCCTCGTTAATTTTTTTCACATAGCTACAATAGTTCAACGTACCTCCTTCCAGATTAAAGATATACACGTTTTCCGGGAGCGGATGCTCGTGCGAATCCCAAAATCCACCAGCACCCTCCTCACCCTCACTCTCGTCCTCCTCGCTGTCCCACTCACCCTCACTCTCGTCCTCCTCGCTGTCCCACTCACCCTCACTCTCGTCCTCCTCGCT
>Ga0163111_10003197_pt1 | contig 10535 bp, 12 predicted proteins | sample CRUFie1St18metaG_FD_109645 | JGI IMG/M metagenome (GOLD analysis project Ga0163111, IMG submission 109645) | Marine microbial communities from the Costa Rica Dome - CRUD Field 142mm St18 metaG | ecosystem: Environmental > Aquatic > Marine > Oceanic > Photic zone | place: Costa Rica: the Eastern... | reverse complement strand
TCAATAACTGTTTGAATAACATTACGAATGTTCTTCTTTGTCTCTGTTGTGTAAGACAATGACTCACGACTTGGTGTAATATCTACATCACCAATGTTTAAGTGTAGTCGCAACCCACTTGTGTGCCAGAGAAAGTTGGCAATCTTATCCTTATCATCATAATGATCACCTACTGAGCCTTCTTCAATTGGGTATGCAATCTGACCCATGATTACAAAATTCTCGCTACGAGAAGTAGTGAAGTCCCACTTACCATTCTTGTCTGTAAGTAAACTACGCTCTGTGTTATAATGCAATTCAGCGTTAAGAGTTGGACGAACCTTGAAGTATTGGTACGTCTTGGTAGCCTCTCGTGCAAAACGATCACAGTCGTTCTTCTCTACTGGTAGTGATACCTTGATACCATTTTCTTCTTCTGTTGGTACAGTATCCATCAAGCAGAATGTAGGACTGCCATTGCTATCACGGTGTGCAGCATAAACACGCTTCTCACCATCCTTGAATGCTTCTACAGTGAAACTGTCAGCATAAGCAAATGGTGCTTTACTCCCAAGACCAAGGCAACCTACAGCGTCATTACTGTCATTACGTGTGCTACGGAAGTACGTAGTATATAATGTCATGCATTGCTCATGAGTCATGCTCGTACCGTAATCACGAACATGGAAGTGTGGCTCAAGACGGGTGGGCAGATGAACTTCAAAAGGACGATCTGCCACACCCGCATCAACATGAGAATCATAAGCATTAGTAGAAAGCTCACGAACTACTGCCAAGATCTTGTTAGAGTAAAGACCATCTGACAGAATCATGAAAGCTTTTGCTGAAGCTTCAATGCTAAACTGATTCTCTTCAAAGTTTCCTGATTTTTCTACAACGTGTGTGCTTGAGTGCAATTTCATTTGGCTAGTTCCTAAAAGTTAAAGTGTGTGACGACTGCTTTAAGTATAATTAATATTCGTCATCTGTCAAGCGGAACTTTAGATTTTTTTTGTGAGAATCAGATTCGTCGGTAAACCCGCTAAAATCAAGGCTTGCTCCAGACCAATGATTGGTATGAGTTCGTGTATCATTTTCTACCTCTATATTAAAAGAAATTAAATCACCCTCAAATTTACATGCTCCATCTTCGCTAGTATAACCATCAACTACTAACTCCCATTCGTTGATAAAGTCATATACTTTTACATATGAGTCTTCATCAGTATATTTATACAATACATAATCTGAATCATCATACATCCAAATAAGCAATTCTTTAGCTTGTACCTCTATCCTATCTTTGTCTATTTTCATTACTCTAGACGCTGCGAACTGTAAAGGTGAGTAATTTGAATTATAAGCATCGTTGATGTCTTTTTCTGTAACTTCGATAGTAGCCTTATCAATCATTCCACCCTAATGCCTCCGATATTGTAGGTAATTGTTTAGTAAAAATATCCTTACAGTTATTTGCCACATCCATGTGTTCTTTTTGTGTTCCGTTCGCTGTTCTTAAGTTTATATAATGAATCCAACTTCGTATAGTACCATTCATGTACATTCTGGTTGGAGTTGCTAATGGTAATATGAATCTAGCACATTCTTTAGCCACACCGTCTCTTACCATTATATCGTATAATGCTTTTGATTTTGCAAACAACTCTCTCATGTTTTGACTATATATAGCCTGTTTGTATTCACAAAGATTGTCTATACTATTTTGTCTATTTTTTAGATCTTGAGTCCTAAGTTCTGGTATATCTATCGACTCTGCTAAATGCGAAGCATCAGCATATCTTTGAGAAAATTCTTGAAAACTAAAACTACGATGTCTTAGTATTTGTGCAGCAATACCTCTAGTAGTTTCAATTTCTAATACCATATTAGCCATTTCAAATATAGACCAATGACCATGATCTATACAATACTTTAACAGCTTAGAATAATTTTCACTTTCTTGATTATCTGGATTAGAAACTCTCGCACAATAAGCTACGGTTTTTTCTGCGTCTGGTGTGATTGACACAAGATTAACTTTTTTTGTCATCTTTTACTTTTTTATCCTTTTTAAAAATAGCTTCGTATTTTTTTTCCCACTCCTTGTATGAAATAGATTTTTTCCTATTCCTATCACCCTTCCCGTTGCTCATCCTCTTCTTCCTTTTTCTTTTTACCAAAAATGTTATCATAATTTTCACGATACTTATCATGAGTAACACTTGGTCTTGGCATAGTTTCTTTCCAGTTTTTTCGCCGTATTAATTGTTTGCCAAATTCAGCTGGAGATAATTTTTCAACATTCTTTTTTTCAAATTTACTCATGTCACCAACCACCTGTCATTAGCTAAGGTCCATTCAACAGTTTGCTGTAATCTATCTTTAACAGGTTGTGGTGTCCAGCCCATCTCTGCCATTTTACTACCATCAAGAGCATAACGCAAGTCATGTCCGGGTCTTTGACTATGAAAATCAACCATGTCATACTTAAGAACCTTGCCTTGAGATTCAGCTATGAACTTTGCTAACTCTAAATTATCCATTTCTGTTGAGCCGACTATATTAAATTTGTGACACTTCGCTCCACCAAAGTCGTCTGCTTTTAATTTACTGGCATCATAATTTAATAAGAACCACATAGCATCAGCCACATCGCTTGCATGAATATAATGACGAGATCCGGCTTTAGTTTTATCAGGATTACTATGAACGGTTACAGTTTCTCCATCCCTTGCTCTTTTAATGCACATTGGGATATATTTTTCTGGATGCTGCCGTTCTCCAAATACATTCATAGTATGAGAAATATAACAAGGTAGCTTGTATGTATTGTCGTATGCTACTACTAATTCTTCGCCGCCAGCTTTAGAAGCACTGTATGGATTTGTAGAATTATATCTATCATTCTCTTTATACTTGACTCCATTTGGAGCAGGACCAAACACTTCGTCTGTAGAGAAATAAATAAATCTCTCTAGGTTATCGCACTTACGTGCAAACTCTAGAATATTTGCCGTACCTACAACATTATCTAAGACGAATTCCATAGGGAAATCAATACTTCTGTCAACATGACTGCCAGCAGCTAAGTGTACAATTTGATCTACTTTTCCAATAGAAGCCACGATTTGTGGGTTTAATTCTGCTTTTAAATCATGAAATACAGTTCTTACACGCTTGCGTTCTGGTTCCGGGGCTGAAGCAACTACTTCATTTAGCCTGTTCAGATTACCACTATAATCAAGTCTGTCTAAAGTAATAATGTTTACATCTGAATTTTTAAGCAAGTATTCTACTACGTGATGGGCGATAAAACCTGCACCACCTGTTAAAAGCACTGTCTTTGTCATCTTCTTTTCCTTTTATAAAAGTACGGTTCCTATTATTGTACTTCCGTAGTATAATTTTGTCAACCTCTGATATTAGAATTTTATCACTGATTCTTCGCTCGCCTTTTCAATTGTTTCTAATATCTTTTCGTAATCATTTACAATTAAATCAATCCAATCTTTATGTATACTTACTCTAGTGTGCGCTGAATAATCTTTATAACTAGAATCTAGCTTACCATCTCCAGTATAAATACATGAGTGTATTCCAGCTAATTTTTTATTTATAAATAATCCACCACCACTATCTCCATGACCAATTAAAAATTCTAAACTGGTTTGGCTTTTAGTTCCTTGAACTGAACATACTATCATGCCACAAAACTTAATCGGATCAACATAATTAGAGCCAGCTCTACGTTTGTCGTCATCATATATTGTACCCGTTGTCCAAGTTCCATGCATACCCCACCCAGCAAGACTGCACAACTTTCCCATCTCATCGTCTTTTTCGTATAACTCTGGGTAAAAATCTATTATAGCATCTTCGTGTAGCCTACATAGTGCTATATCATATGGGCCTGTTTTCTCTATAGCAAAGTCTTTAGGTATAACTACCCATTCAATTTTTATCTTCTTTTTATTGAGAATAATGTATGGTTCTTTTGCGTTTTGTACAACGTGAGCGGCAGTCAGTATATATCTTTTCGCTATAATTACTCCAGAGCCTGAAGCAGTCACTTCTATCTTGTCTCCATTTTTATCCGTAAATCCCATCTGTCCTTTTACTTGTACTACACATTCATGCTGATCTCCATAAGCTAAATGCTTTGAGTCTGGTGTGTTAGGATCTCTCGTTCCGCTTATCGCGGGACATGAAAGGCCAAGTAAAATAATCAAAGATAAAATTAAATAACGCATTGGACCACTCCTTTGGGGGAGTACCGAATACTTCTCTATATGGTCGATCTTTCTTTGCGAGATGATATAAGGTACAATCGCGTACTACATTCTCATTCCAACTTTTCCAATCCATAAGATGTCCAAAAACAAAATGACAATATTTGCCGCATAGTGTAATAAGATTTGTAGGGTCTAACTCTCTGCTAGGATCTACGTGATAAGGTACTATGTGATGTACTTGCAGACCATCCTTTCGCCCACAAGCAGCGCAAGTAGGATTGTCTTCTATATGTTGATTACGAACGGACCTCCATTTAGGAGAACGTCCGTACATTCTATCTATAATACTAAACATAATAAATACCCTAGTTAGTATACACTAAAAGGTATAATTGAATGTATTTACGTCATGGGCGTATAAGCAACCTATTTCATCTATAAGCTCATCGTCATAATACAGTTTATAATCGTGGTGCTTGCTTTTATTTTTTATTTCTGTAATTTCTGGAACACCTAAATATTCATAAAATTCTTTCATTTCTGTCTCAAGTTTGAATACTTTAGCACCTTTGTCTAACCACTTTAACTGAGGATCATCTTCCCGCCAAGTCCTGCTTGGATTGTACTTAATTCCGTTCTGCATATTTTCCTCGTCTCTAAAATGTCCTCCGGGCATCCAAGAAGTTTTAAACCCATCTCTCATCAATCTAGGATGAACAGCTTTAGACCAAGGTTGATCAAAATTAACAGCTCTAACAGAAGCCTCGCAATTAAAAGTATAAAGAGACAAACATCTTGCCCAAGGATTTCTAACTATAGCAACTGTCTGACAACCTCTAAGCTCTTTGTATTTTTCTTTTAACACTAAAGCCTGATTGTGTATCTCATTGAATCCTACTTGAATTATTTTTAATCCTAATGAATTAAAACGATCCTCTTCTCCCATGTACATTCTTTTCATTTCGCCAGCAAAAGAAGTGCCACCGTTTTTGGGTATATGTACAAAAAGCCACTCATTAGGTTTATATATAACCTTGTGACCATATTTTAATTTTCTATACGAACCAGCGTCTACTATTTCTTCTGCCATAATTTAACCATACCGTAGTAACTGTGCCATAATCTACCAATAAATTCATTTTGATGATAATCATCATGCCAAGGTTTTATTCTTCCAGACAAATGTAATATAACTATATCTGCATCTTCAAAAGAAAGACTTTGATGATGTACTAAGAAGTTATATCTGTCTTTTAATATCCCAAAGTTATTATTAAATGCTATGTTTAATGCGCATTGGTCATGCATGATTAGATTTTCCTGCTTATTTGTATTCTTTATAGCTTCTTTTATTTGACTTCTGACTAATTTAGATTTACCATTAATAAGTAAAACACCACTATTAAAATAGTTATTGATATTATTTATTTTTTTGCTTTCTATTACTGCTGTAGCTTCTTGATCTTCTGGATAAGCATAAAGACTTTCAGTTAGCTCCATCTCTGCTAATTCGTATAAGCTAGACAAAACTAAAATGTCAGAGTCTAAATATAATATTCTTTTTATGGTGCTGTCCTGCAACATCTTGTCTATCATAAATATACGATAGTATGCGCTTTTGTCAAGTATATAATGAGTTTTTATTCCATAAGATACTTTTAGTTCTTCTGTCTTGTACTCTTCTTCAATGTTTGTTATTTTATATTCAATATCAAGAGTTTCCATAAAAGCTACTAGCTGATCTTTGTTAATGCTATTGTCTATTCCTATATAAAAAACAGTCTCGTTAATTAAGTTAGAATTGTTAGTCAAGAAGGATATTATTGCTGCTTGAAAGCCTATGTAAAAAGCTTGGTTAATGCAGAATAAAACATTAAATTTATCTTCAAGCTTGAACTCTTCTCCGTGTCTATATGGTCTTCTGCTGACCTTTCTATTGTATTCTCTCAAAGAATCTAAGAGCTGTAAAACATGCTCTTCTTTGTTGTTAGAATGTTCTAATATTTTTTCTAATTCCTCTGTTTTGTTTAACCTTACAGCAGATTTAAAAAGCCAATGACACGTAGGAAAAAATGCATGTATATTATTTAAATCACCAGAAAGAAATTTATATAACTTTTCATCATCATTTTGCGCAACATATAGGTCTGCTTTTGTGAAAGGCGCGATAAAGTCTTCATCAAAATTTGAACATATTGATTGAGCTATATCCATATTTTTATTATCGAATAATCTTTTTATATACATGTTGATTGCGAGATAGTACAGGTGAAAATCTTTTTTATTAATTATATAATCTATGATATCATTCATCATCGCACAATTGTAAACATTTAAATCTATTTTATTAGCAACAAATTCTAGTAGTCTAGGGTAGTCTGATGTTCTTAATAATTCTTCTGTAATTGCTAACGCTTTTTTGTAATCTTCTTGTTGTAAGCATTTACAACATTCTACTTGTAATCTTGCTGGACCTTTTAAATTTTCATACAGAAAATCTGTTTCAAAACTCGTGTTTGCTAAAAGCATAGACAAGCTCATATGATTTTTTAAACCTTCTCTAGAACAATAAAGAGAATATAAATCATCAAAGAAAGCATCGCAATCTGTTATTCTAAATCTTTCTAAGTAACGATGCAATAGTTGCATAGCAGAATCTAGTTTGTCTTCAGAAAAATCATCAATTGCAGATCTTACAACTTGTTTTATAAAACTTTCGCCTTCAGACCTTGTTAAATTTTGTATCAAAAGGTCGTATATTTCTATATCTCTATAGCCACCCCTGTATATTCTTACAAGAAAGTCTACGTTATCCTGCCTAATGTCCCTGCAATTTGTCATAATTCCTCAAAATTTTTCAAAACAGATTCTAAAAATTCATCACTGATTTGCTCTCTAGTAACTATTCTCACTCTCTCGTTTTTGTTATGAGTACATTCCATGTGGCAGTTAGAGCATAATATTCTACATTTTTTTATCTCTTCTAACAACTCTGAAACTGGAATATTAGCATTATACAGTTGATACATTCCTCCAGCACACGATCTTTTTGAACATCCATTTTTAGTTAATTCTGCCTTTTCTCCACGATTTGGAATGTGATCAAAACACAACGCTGAAGGATGCCTATTATAACCACAAAGGGAACACCCATGAGATTTTTTATACAAGTCTACCCAATAATGTCTGTGTGCTGTTATTTCTTTTTTGTTTGGCATAATTAAACCTAAGTGGAGGCGAGGGGAGTCGAACCCCTGTCCAGTATAAATTCCACATAAACTTCTACATCGTTAGTCTGTTGTTATTAATACCACAGACAAAATTATCAGTCTTTCCTGCGTCAAAGTGTATACACTTATCTTTATATTTAATTCAGGTATAATTCCCTATCCGATTATCGGAGTCAGCCTAATTGGGTAAGAAGGTTTAGGCAACCCCCCTCACTAAGCAGCGAGTGCTAATACAGAAGTATCGGCAATTAAAAATGTAATCTCTTTTTATACTAGCCAAGAGATCAACTAGTCGATGCGATCTATATTTCTATCTACCTGTCGAAACCTTTACGCCCCCTTAATAATAACCATAAACATTTAGGTATTGCAAATAAAAAATAAACTATGCTTTTCATTTTTTACCTTTTAGCTCTGCTAAGTGTTGTGCTATATCAACTAATCTTTCCCAATTCTCTTCTATATATTCTGGTGGTCCACCCATATCAGCTTGTGCTACTGCTATTTCTTCCGTTGGAACCATCTCGATTGCATCCCAAGGACAAACTTTTACATCATATACTCTACCCTGCTTACCCGGAATGTGTATACACTGCTCACATCCAATACATCTTTCTAAATCTATTTCACACCATTGTGTAACGCCTTTTTTGATTTGGAAAATACAATCTACGGGACATACTTCTAAACAGCTTTCACATCCAGTGCAGTTATCTGCCTGAATAATTGCCAATTCTTTAGGAATCTTTTTTCGTACTGCTTTTTTTGCCATTATGCTATGATGTCATATTGTACATTACCAAAAACGTCTGTCAACCTAAAATCTCTTCCGCTGTATCTATAAGTTAGTTTAGTATGATCTACGCCCATCAGATGTAGTATTGTAGCATGTAAATCGTGCATGTCCATAGAGTCTACCGCTTTATGTCCAAAGTCATCAGTAGAACCATGTCTCATTCCACCTTTAACTCCACCACCTGCCATCCACATAGAGAATCCTCCATTATTATGATCTCTACCTGTTGCACCTTCTTTTATGCCGGGAGTTCTTCCAAACTCACTACCAAATAATATAATTGTATCTTCAAACAGTCCGCAGTCTTTTAGATCTTGTATCAATCCAGCAATAGGCTTGTCAATAGCAGTTGTATTCTTTTTTAGATTGTCGTTAATGTTTTGATGCATATCCCATCCACCATGTCCAATCTCAACAAATCTTACTCCTGCTTCACTAAATTTCTTTGCTAATAAACATTGTCGTCCAAATTTAGCTGTAGCTTTATCATTTATTCCATATTTTTCTAATACTGCTGGTGGTTCGTTGGTGATATTAATAGTACTAGGAACACTTGTCTGCATCCTAAAAGCTAATTCATAACTTTCAATCAATCCTTCCAATCTACTATTCTCACTGTTACCTAATTGTAAATGATTTAAATCTCTTAGGAAGTCTAGATTCTCTCTTTGTTTTTCTAATGCTATCGGACTTTTAAGATTAGGAATAGGACTTTGAACATTGCCAGCATTGATAGAAGTTCCTTGGTAAACAGCAGGGAGAAATGCGCTGCCATACATATCTGGCCCAATATTAGCATCTATGGTTATAAATCCCGGCAACTCTTTATTCTCTGTACCTAATCCATACAATAACCAACTACCCATACTAGGTCTACTGAACTGAAAATTACCTGTATGTAATAAACTTCTAGCTTGATTGTGATTACCTGTTTTACTCTTCATACCATTTAGTAAACACAAATCATCTGCATATTTTCTAAGGTGTGGGAAGTTCTCACTAATTTCTATACCGCTATCTCCTGCTGGAGTTAAAGGTACTCCCGGTTTTACAATCTTTCTGCCTTTACTTACAGGATCGTCTGTCCCGTCTTTTTCTACCATTAAAGGCTTATAATCAAAAGTATCTGTATGTGTCATGCCTCCATTCATGTACATGAAGATAACTCTTTTATTATTCTTTATAGCTTCTTCTGCCATCAATCCTTTGAGAGCAAGCATACCGAAACCAAAACTACTAGCTTGTAATAAGTTTCTTCTATTGAACATTACGAAATTCTCCTGTGCAGATTAATATTTGTATTAAGTGTGCGAGATTACTATTATCTGCTTCTATAAAATCTATTGATGCTTCAAGCTCAACCTCGCTAGGTGGACGACCTAGAAACTTTTTAAATATCTCATTGACATTATTGCGATATAATATCTTAGGCATAGTCTTGCCCATCTTTTTGTTGCGATCAAGCAGCATCTGTGCCTGCTCTTTTGCTAAAGCTATGATCTTAGGGTTATTCATCAAGAATAAAGCCTGCGTAGATACTGTGGTCACACTTCTCTCAGCATTAAGTAAACTATTATCTGGTCTATCAAATATGTCTAGTACCTCAATCTTATTATCTCTTAATGACGGAATATAAATTGATCTAGCTTTTGTTTCTGCTATATACTTTTTTAACTCTTTTCCTGCATTCTTTATGCCTGTTTGAAAATTACTTACGTTCTTGTGCGATCCGTCTAGTTTGCCTGAGACAAACAGTAATGAATCCCTAATTTGTTCAGCCTCTAATCTCTTTTCATTCATGCGCCAAAAATAAATATTATCAGGATCAATCTCGTAATTATCTTTATCAAACTTACTGCTACGCCTGTAGGCATTACTCATAACAATAGTTTTAATAAGTCTTTTATTTGATAGTCTACCAGTGACAAACTTTGTGGACAAATAGTTCATAAGTTTTAGATTGGTAGGTTCTCCACCCAGTATACCAAAATTGTCAAAACTATCTAATATACCTTTGCCAAACAAATGCATCCACACTCTATTTACATGCACTCTGTATGTTAGCGGGTTAGTTTTATGTGTTATCCACTTAGCTAACTCATATCGTCCACTTGTGTTGTCGAAGTTAAGATCAGGTCTGTCGCTAAATATTTCTGGCAATCTTCTTGGGACTTCATCACCCAGATTATTTACTTCGCCTCTAATTGCCAATTTAATTTCACTCATTTTGTCTTTATCTTTAACAGACATTACAGGCTCTAAATGCTCTAAGTATTTTAAATACTCGTCCGACAACTT
>Ga0163111_10003196_pt1 | contig 10537 bp, 8 predicted proteins | sample CRUFie1St18metaG_FD_109645 | JGI IMG/M metagenome (GOLD analysis project Ga0163111, IMG submission 109645) | Marine microbial communities from the Costa Rica Dome - CRUD Field 142mm St18 metaG | ecosystem: Environmental > Aquatic > Marine > Oceanic > Photic zone | place: Costa Rica: the Eastern... | reverse complement strand
TATTTTAATTGATGAAGCTCGAACACCTTTGATTATAAGTGGGCCTGCTAGAGATAGGTCTAATGAGTATAGGCAATACTCCGTTTTGGCTAGATCTTTGATTCAAGATCAAGATTTCACCGTAGATGAAAAATTTAAAAATATTAATCTAAGTGAGGATGGTATTAAAAAGGTTGAAAATAAACTTAACGTTAATAATTTATATGACATTGAAAATTCAGAAATTACTCACTTTGTTGAAAATGCACTGAAAGCTCAATTTATTTTTAAAAAAAATCAAGAATATGTTGTTAAAGATCAACAAGTTGTTTTAGTTGACGAATTTACAGGAAGGTTAATGCAAGGTAGGAGATTATCTGATGGTTTACACCAAGCTATAGAGGCAAAAGAAAACGTAAAAATTCTTTCTGAATCTGTAACTTATGCAACAATTACTCTTCAAAACTTCTTCAGGATGTATAAAAAATTATCTGGCATGACAGGTACTGCATTAACTGAAGCAGAAGAGTTTTTTAAGATATACAAACTTGATGTTGTTGAAATACCAACAAATGCGGATTTATTAAGAACCGATGCTTCAGATTTAATATTTAATAGTGAAAAATCGAAATTTAATTATATTGCCTCAAGAGTATCTGAATTGCGAAAAAATAATTCACCTGTGCTAATAGGAACAACTAGTATTGAAAAGTCTGAAATAATAAGTGATTTGCTTAGAAAAAAAAGTATTCCCCATAATGTTTTGAATGCTAAATTCCATGAAAAAGAAGCTTCAATTATTGCTGAAGTAGGAAAACCTGGTGCCGTTACAGTTGCTACAAATATGGCAGGAAGAGGAACGGATATTGTGCTTGGAGGATCATTAAATAATTCAGATCAATGGGAAAAAGATAATGAATTAGTGGTAAATTCTGGTGGCCTTTATGTAATTGGTACTGAGAGGCACGAAAGTAGACGAATTGATAATCAGCTAAGAGGTCGGTCTGGTAGGCAAGGGGATCCAGGATATACCCAATTTTTAATTTCTTTAGAAGATGATTTGATGAGAAGATTTGGGGGTGAAAGAATAAAAAGTATGATGGATTACGTTGGAATGGAAGATGATGCTCCGATGGAAAACAAACTTCTCACGAAAGCCGTTGAAAATGCACAATCAAAAGTCGAAGGTTTTAATTTTGAAATTAGAAAATCATTAGTTGAATATGACGATGTTATGAATAAACAAAGAGAGATAATTTATGAAATGAGGAATGATGCATTACTCAATAATCACGATTACAATTCATGGAAAGAAGATATTAATGGTAACCTTTCAGATTTTCTTAATGAATTAAAATTAAATTCTGATCCTCAAAAATTCTTGAACGACGTTAGGCAATTATTATTAATGGATGAAAATGATTTAAAAGAAGAAGACTCTGTAGAAGTTATAGTAAAAGAAAGATTAGGTTTATTTGAAGAAAAATTAGGTGAAGAAAAACTTTCTTCTTCGATATCAAGTTTACTTATGAGATCAATTGACTTGCTTTGGGTAGAACATTTAACAACAATGGATAACATGCGCCAAGGAATTGGCCTTCAGGCAGCTGGTCAAAGGGATCCATTAATACAATATAAAAAGACAGGCTTTGAACTTTTTGAAAGCTTACTTAAAAGAATAAATAGAGATGTTAGCGTAAATTTAATACCATTTTCTAATTCAATTAATATTAATCAGAAAAAAGTACCTTCTAAGCCAAAAATCAAAATTGATCAAAATCAAAATTCAAAAATAGGAAGAAATGATCCTTGTCCATGTGGGAGTGGAAAAAAATATAAAAAATGTTTTGGGACAAGTGATTGTAAATTGTGATTACAATGTCTGGGCCAATGGTTAATACACTTAAATCAAGAGAAATAAATCAAGATATTATTAAAGAATTATTTATCAAAATTGATCAACTGCAAAAAGAAGAGTTAGCAAAATTATTAATATTTAATGAAAGTTTTAATTGGAAGGCAGTGTTGCTACCAATATTAAAAATTAAATATGACTCTGAAACAATAATTGATTTTTATAACGAAACAATAAAACTTGGAAATCAATTTAAACTTAAAAGTTTAATGCCATCTAGGCTTTATTCAGCTCATTTAAATTACTATTATGGAGTTTTAGTTGAACAATCTATTAGAGAGATTAAAAGAAAAGATTTTGAAAAGGAAAAAAATATATTATCTAAATCAAGTTTTGATTCGATAGATAACGAAATATTTATATTTTTATACGGAAAATCGAAGTTAAATTTATGGAAAGAATTTTCTTTAAATTTTAGACTAAAATCGAAAAGTTATTATGTTCCAAGCAAAATTTATTGTAATGAATCTGAAAACTTTGATTATTGGTTATCAAAAAGAAGAATTTTAAGGTGCACCAGAGAATTAAATGCAAGTTTACTCTCAAGAGGGTTAGAATATTTAAAAGGATTTGGAATCTATGAATAAAAAAGAAGAACTTAATTTTGAAAAAAATTACGATCATTTATTTGTTGAAAACAAAATTGTTTCTGAGTGGGAAAAAAACAAATTATATTATGGATTCGATTCTAAAAGTAAAAAAATATTTTCAATTGATACACCCCCACCAACTGCGAGTGGATATTTGCATATTGGTCATGTTTTTTCCTACACACATCAAGACATAATAGCAAGATATAAAAGAATGAAAGGGTTTGATATTTTCTATCCTATGGGATGGGATGATAATGGCTTGCCTACAGAAAGAAGAGTACAAGATTATTTTAATGTAAGGTGTGATCCTGATGAAAAAAGTGTCGAAAATATTAAGGAAATCGTAGAAAGTATTGATAAAAAGTCAAAACCTCTAAAAGTTTCTAGAAAAAATTTTATCGAACTATGTCACTATGTCACAACTGAAGATGAAAAAGTATTTAAAGATTTATTTATGAAAATTGGACTGTCAGTTGATTGGAGCCAAGAATATGCAACAATTCAAGATATTCCAAGAGAAATTGCTCAAAAAAGTTTTTTAGATTTGTACCAAAAAGGTCATGTTTACAATGTTGAAAGTCCATCTTTATGGGATCCTGAATTTCAAACTGCAGTTGCTCAAGCTGAAATTGAAGACAGAGAAGTGCCTGGGGCATATCATGACATTGAATTTAAAACTAATGATGATAGTAACTTTACAATTTCTACAACTCGCCCAGAATTATTGCCCGCATGTGTGGGGATAGCTGCGCATCCAGATGATGAAAGATTCAAGCATTTGATAGGTAAAAGAGCTGTTACACCTTTATTTGGAATTGAAGTGCCAATCTTTTCTAGTGCTCTTGTAGAAAAAGATAAAGGAACAGGCATACTCATGGTGTGTACTTTCGGAGATAACGTAGATGTTCAATGGTGGAAGGAAGAAAAACTTAAAACAAGAATAATTGTAAATAAATATGGAAGACTTAAAGATATTGATTTCAATAGTAATAATTTTAAATCTTTAGATCCGAATAAAGCTAATAAAGTTTATAAAGATTTAGAAAATAAAAATCTAAAACAAGCAAAAAATATAATCGTAGAAATGTTAGCAGATCAATCATATTTTGAAGGCAAGCCTGCTTTAGTATCGAAACCCAGAGAAATTACTCATAGTGTTAGATTTTATGAAAGAAGTAAAACTCCTCTCGAAATTCTAAGTACAAGGCAATGGTTTGTAAAATTATTAGATAAAAAAGAGAAACTATTAAGAAAATCTGATGAAATTAAATGGCATCCAGATTTTATGAATAAAAGATTTGAAAATTGGACTGAAAACTTAAATATGGATTGGTGTATCAGTAGGCAACGTTTTTTTGGCGTTCCATTCCCAATATGGTATAAAGTTAATTCTAATTTAGAACCTGATTTTAATAATCCAATTTTTCCTAAAGAGATCGATTTGCCTATCGATCCTTCAGAAGATACTCCTCGAGGCTATGAAGAAAGTGAAAGAGGAAAACCCAACGGTTTTATTGGTGAAAAGGACGTACTAGATACATGGTTTACAAGTTCAATGACTCCGCAAATTGGTGGTAAATGGGGTACAAAAGGGCAATTTTTTGATGATATTTTACCATATGATATTAGGCCACAAAGCCATGAAATAATTAGAACTTGGGCATTCTATACAGTTGTTAAATCAGTACTTCATCATGATGAAATACCATGGAAAAACGTAATTATTAGTGGATGGGTTTTAGATCCAGATAGAAAAAAGATGAGTAAAAGTAAAGGCAATGTGGTTGTTCCAAATGATTTAATTGAGAAATACGGCGCAGATGCAGTTCGTTATTGGTCAGCTAATGCAAGATTAGGTTCTGATACAGCAAACGATGAACAAGTATTTAAAGTCGGTAAAAAATTAGTTGTAAAAATATTTAATGCAAGTAAATTTGTATTAAATAACTATCATGAAGTAGAAGGGATTGATTTAAAAAATATTACTAACAATCTTGATAAATCCGTTATATATATATTTAATGATTATCTTACTAAAATTACAGATAGTCTTGATAAATTCCAATTTGCAGAAGCTTTAAACTTAATAGAAGATTTCTTTTGGAATTACTTAACTGATAATTATATTGAATTGGTAAAAAATAGAAGGTTATTAAATAATTCCGACTCTTTATCTGCATCAACAACATTAATTTTAGTTCTTGAAAATATTCTTAAATTATTCGCACCATTTGTTCCAATGATAACTGAAGAAATATGGACAACTATGCATCCTGACAAAGAATCTATTCATATCCAGGACTGGCCCCAAAAAATTAATCTTGATTTTAAAAAAATCACCTCAAATGAATTTGAAATTGCAAGAGAGGCAATTTCTTGTTTGAGAAAAGAAAAAACTTCTCAAGAAATTGGTTTAGGAAAAGAGATAGGTCAAGTTAAACTAATAACTAACGATAGTAAAAAATCATTATTAGAAAAAATACTTCCTGATGTAAAAGATGCAGCAAGAGCTGAAAGCATAGAATTAGTCACAGATAATGATGAAAGTGGAATAAGATCTATTATCTAGTCTGCAGTTAGCTCTAAATCTACACCGAAAAAATCAATCCAAGGTTTAAATTGTTCTACGAAACTTTTACCTTCTTCAATGGTAGTAAGTCCTTTTATGGCTCTTCCAGGGTCATACCCTTGTGCTTTTGCCATTGCTTCAATTCCTCTTTTAGTGAGTCTTACACCACCAACAACAAAGTCATCTCCATTGTCGTCAGTTACAATTAAATCTAGGCCCTTATTTTTTTCTTTCCAAAATAATTTCATCTCAATATAGTTTTTACCCTATTCATTATTTCTGTAGCAATTACTTTTTTATTTTCAACTTCTGTAGTAAATATATCACCTTTTTTAGTTATAATCCTAACCTGATTATAATCTGATTCAAAACCTATATGATTATTTGAAACATCGTTTATTACAATCATATCAAGACCTTTATTTTTTAGTTTTTTCAAACCAAATTTTTGGTGATTTTCTGTTTCAGCAGCAAAACCTATCTTAATACATTTAGAATTTTTAATTAGCCCCAAAATATCTTCATTCTTCACTAAATCCAATGTCATGATTTCAACATTTTCCTTTTTGATTTTATTTTCATTTATATTTGAAGCTCTAAAATCAGCAACTGCTGCAGCCATAATAATACAATCAATTGAATTTAGTCTTGATAATATTTCATCCTTCATTTCTTCTGCAGTGTTTACTGACACTTTATTTATTCCTTCGGGCACTGAAATGTTAGATGTAGTTATTAGAGTTACATTTGCACCTCTTTGCAGGCAAACTTCTGCTAGAGAGTGTCCCATTTTTCCTGAAGATCTGTTTCCAATATACCGAACTGCATCAATTGGTTCCTTTGTTCCACCAGCAGATATAAGAATGTTTTTACCTTTTAGGTCATTCGTAATAGTTAAAATTCTTTCGGCTTCAGATGTTATTTCATCTAAATTCCTTAATCTACCTTTGCCAATTGAACCAGAAGCTAAATAACCTGATTCAGGTTCCATAACAATAATTCCACTCTTTTTTATCAAATCTATATTATTTTGAACTGAAAAATGATCATACATATTTCCATCCATAGCTGGAGCAATCATTATAGGTTTATCGGTTGCAATTAAAGTTGTTGAAATTAAATCATCTGAATTTCCGTGGGCAATTTTAGAAATCATATTTGCAGTAATGGGTGAAACAACTATTAAATCAGAATTTTTAGCAATATCAAGATGATCAATATTTAAATCTGACTCACTGTCCCATAGGTCGTCAAGAACTTTGTTGTGTGTTATCCCTTCGAAAGTTGCTTTACCTACAAATTTTTGAGCAGACTTTGTCATCAATACTTTTACATCTGCACCAAATTGAACCCATTGACTAGCTAAATAAACTGATTTGTAAGCTGAAATACTTCCGCACACACATAGTGCTATTTTTTTACCTTTAAATATTTTTTTCATTCTAAATTCAAATTATAAATAATTCTCATGCCTTCCAAAGTTAAATTTTGATCTATTTTATCAAAAATTGAGATTTGATTGTTTATTATTTCTGCAAATCCACCTGTACCAATTACCAAATACTCATTTTTGCTCAAATTCAATTCCTCAATAATTTTTTTTATAATTCCTTCAGTTAAAGCAATATAGCCCCAATAAATAGATGATCTTAAAGCTTCATTAGTACTGCTTCCTATAACTTTTTGCTTTCCATCCCAATCATCAAAATTTATGTCATCAATAAGAGACGCTTTTGATGCAAGCGCTTTTGAAGCAATTTCTAATCCTGGGAATATAGAGCCACCTAAAAATACTCCATCATCAGAAATGACCTCAAATACTGTTGCTGTGCCAAAATCAACAACTATTTTATATTTCCCTTGCGGGTAGTTATTGTGTGCAGCCACAGAATCTGCAATTCTATCGTGTCCTAAATCTGTGATTGGTGAATAATTAAACTTAATTCCTGTTTTTAGTTCTGTACTTAAAAAAGTTGGTTCAGTTTTAAGTGTGCCTTTGACAATTGATTTAACTTCATCATTTAATTCAGGGACAACTGAGGATATTAAAACACCATCAATAGTCTCTTTACTTCCAGATACAATTTTATCTATGGTAGGTTTTAAATTATTTAAATTTTTGCAGAAAAAAACCTCAATATCATTTTTTAAATCTGGCTGTTTGCATGTACCAATTTTTATTCTGCTGTTACCAATATCAATTAAAATTATCATTTTCTAAACTTTTAAATACTTGGGGTATGAAAGATATCACATCAGTTGCGGTCATTGAAGTGCTACCTTTAAATTTTCTTGCAAATCTTCCAGACATACTATGAACATACGTTCCTAAAATCGCCGCATTTTTAATTGTTACCTTTGGATTGGACGCTATTCCACCTATTAGTCCTGTTAACACGTCGCCCATTCCTGGTTTAGACATCCCTCCATTTGGTGAAGTGTTAATAATTAGGTTATTTTTTTGAGATATGTATGTTGATGGTCCTTTTAGCAACACGCATAATCCGGTTTTATCAGTAAATTTAATTAATTTATCAATTACTTTTTCATATTTTTTAAAACTGTAAATTTTTTCAAATTCTCCAATATGTGGCGTTAACAAGACAGAGCTTGGTAATTTTTCCCACCAATATTTTTTTTCACTCAAAATATTGAGCGCATCTGCATCAATAATAACTTTATGATTATTTTTAGTTTGTTTAATGTAATTTAAGAATTCATCAACGATTTTATTTGAATATTTATTTTGACCCAAACCAACACCAATTGAAATTGAATTATATCTTTTCAATAAATTATGATCAGAGAAATCTGGCCTAAAAATTGTTGTTTCAGGGGTTTCTTTGATTATATTTTCAATAAAATTTTCAGATGTTGAAACTGAAGTATGGCCAGTTCCGGACATATTAGATGACCTTGAACTTAAAACTATTGCCCCAGGATATCTTTGTGATCCACCAATAATTAAATGGGCACCAAATTTATTTTTATATAATACCTCTGATCTTTTTATGAAATTTTTTTTTGCAATTTTGATAGTTAGTGCTTCGATATGATTAGAAGATTTTTTCAAATGATTTTTTTTAATTCCTAAATCTACATAATTGATTTTTGAAAAAAATGATGGGTTTATTACGCTTCCCATTGATTGAGAACCAAGCATTATTATTTCATGTGATTTGAATGTATTTACATCATTAATCCCAGTAACTGGATCAAACCCAGTTGGTATATCTAAAGAATAAATTTTTATACTTTTATTTTCTTGAAAAATTTTATTTATGTTTTGAATTTTTTTAGATAATTCATTTCTTAACCTACCTGAAGTAGAAATGCCAAGGACAGCATCTATAATGATTAATTTTTCTTTATTATTTTTTAATTTATCTTTTATAAATTTTTTATTGAATTCTAAAATTTTTATTTTTTCATCATCAGAAAACTTTAAATTAATTTTTGAGGAATTTTCTTCTAAGCAAGAAATAAAGTGAACATTTTTTTGTCCAATATTACTAGAAATTATTTTTCCCGCTCTTAAACCATCCCTGCCATTCATGCCAGGACCAAAAAAAATAATAACTTCTTTAGGTTTATTTGAAAGAACTATATTTGCAATTTCCTTGACAGCTTTATCCTGCAACAAAGACTTATTTTTATAGCTTTTTAAATACCTTTGTTCAATTTTTTTTATTTCTTTTGGAAAATTTATTGGAATCATTTATACATTATTACCATTGCAGTTGCTAAATTTTTTGAATGACTTATGCTTAATTCAATTTTTGTGATTCCCATTAAATCAGCACGCTTCTTAGCTCTTCCATGTAAAACAATAAAAGGTTTTCCAGATTTTAATCTTTGAACTTCGACTTCCTTCCACCCAACTCCTCTTGTTCCGGTTCCTAAAGCTTTCATAGCAGCTTCCTTTGAAGCAAACCTTGCAGCTAACTGAGTTGCTCTCCCTCTGCAATAATTTCTTTCGTATTCAGTAAATACTTTTTTTTCAAATCTTACTGGATGCTTTTTTAAAACATATTGAATTCTATCTATTTCGATTATGTCTATTCCGCTATGTAATTGATTGTTATCGTCCATGTTAAGTTGTAATATAAAAAATTGTTAAAAAATTATGTAATCTGATGTTAATTGATGGAAAAGAAATTTCAAAACTAGTTATAGATGATCTCATAAGTGAAATCAAAATTATAACTAATAAAATTAATAGGCCTCCATGTTTAAATATTATATTGGTTGGTGATAACCCTGCATCATTAACTTATGTAAAAAATAAGTTAAAAAAATGTTCTGAAATAGGTATTAAAGGAAACTTAATTAAGCAACCAAGCACTGTGAATGATCAGAAAATTAAAGATGTGATCAATGATCTAAACAATGACATTAATGTAGACGGCATCATCCTCCAATTACCCATACCAAATCATTTGAATGATAGAAATTTAATTGAGAGAATAAATCCATTTAAAGATGTTGATGGATTAACCTCAACAAATATTGGTCTACTAAGTATTGGCAAACCAAGATTTATCCCTGCTACTGCTTATGGAATTTTAGAGATTATTAAGAATAAAAAAATAGAAGTTGAAGGAAAAAATATTGTAGTAATAGGTAGAAGTGACATAGTTGGAAAACCAATATTGGCAATATTAAGTGGGAAAGATGAAAATGCAACTGTTACATTGTGTCACAGTAAAACAAAGAGTTTGCAAAAGCATACAATTGATGCTGACATCATAATTGTTGCAGTTGGTAAATTAAATGTTCTTGATGGTTCAATGATTAAAAATGGTGCAGTTGTGATAGATGTTGGAATAAATAGAATAAAAGACGATCATAATACAAAAGGTTATAGCATTGTAGGGGACGCTGATTTAAGTACTATTAGTAAAAAAGCTTCTCTCTATACACCTGTTCCTGGAGGAGTTGGTCCAATGACAATAGCCATGTTAATGAAAAATGTATGTGAGGCAGCTAAATTAAATATATAAAATTATTTTTTATACATTTAAATCTGTTGTATTATTATAATTGAATTATGAATAAAGAAGATTATCTAAATTTATATAGGAAAATGTACTTAATAAGACTTTTCGAAGAGTCTTGTGGTGAGAATTATTCAAAGGGATTTATAAGAGGATTTTTACATTTATATATTGGGCAAGAAGCAGTTGCTGTTGGATCTATAGATTCTTTAGAAGATAAAGATTATATTGTTACTCATTATCGTGATCATGGTCATGCAATTGCTAGAGGTTTAAGTACAGATGGATTAATGGCTGAACTATTTGGCAAAGAAACTGGTGTTTCAAAAGGCAAGGGCGGATCAATGCATTTGTTTGATTCGGAAAAAAACTTTATGGGAGGGCATGCGATTGTTGGTGACCAAATGCCACTTTCAGCAGGATTTGCGCTTGCATCACAATATAGAAAAGAAGATTCAGTAACAATGGTTTATTTTGGAGATGG
>Ga0163111_10003195_pt1 | contig 10538 bp, 6 predicted proteins | sample CRUFie1St18metaG_FD_109645 | JGI IMG/M metagenome (GOLD analysis project Ga0163111, IMG submission 109645) | Marine microbial communities from the Costa Rica Dome - CRUD Field 142mm St18 metaG | ecosystem: Environmental > Aquatic > Marine > Oceanic > Photic zone | place: Costa Rica: the Eastern... | reverse complement strand
ATTCAGATCAACCCACTGACTCCCAGAAAGGTCGATTATCAGCTTTACGCACCGGGGGAGATCCTTTCCAACGGTTACACCAGTTACCGAGTATCGCCCCGGGTGCCTTCCGTGGTGCTGCGCCGCCATGTCGCCCTCGGCGATCACGTCGAACAGGGTCAGCCGCTGGTTACTCTGTTCAGTGAAGCCGTGGCGCAGGCACAAGCCAATTACCGCACGGCCTGGCCTGAATGGCAAAGAGTAGAGGAACTTGGGCGCAAAACCGTGGGTGAACAGCGTTACATCACGGCCAAAACCAGCCTGGAGGCAGCCCGGGCGACGCTGCTGGCCTACGGCCTTTCGGCCTCGGACTTGCAAGCGTTGGTCGCTCCTCAGCAATCTGTTGCATTAGGGGAGTATACCCTGCATGCCGAGATTGACGGCGCGGTGCTCAGCGATGATTTCGAGCAGGGGCAGCGCATCGAGGCGGGCGCGCCCTTGATTGCGTTGGCCGATGAAAAGCAACTCTGGGTGGAGGCCCACCTGCCCGCCGATCTCTCCCTGACGCTGGGCGCGGGAACAAGAGCGGAAGTGGTGGCTGGGGATGTCCGTGTAAACGCCAAGGTCACTCAGGAGGCGCACACCATTGACCCCATCACCCGTACCCGTACCGTGCGCCTGTTGGTCAATAACCCGGAACACCGCCTGCACCCCGGCCAGTTCGCCGAGGTGTATTTCCGATTCCAGACTAAAAGACCCGTGCTGGCGGTACCCGAAACCGCACTGATGCGCGGCGCAGACGGAGATTGGACGGTATTCGTGGAAGACCATCCTGGCGAATTCCAGCCAGTGGAGGTGAAGCTGGGTCGAGCGCTCGGGCCGCTACGTGAAATTAGCGGTGTCGGTCCGGGGGCTCGCATCGTCACTCAGGGCGCTTTCTTTGTTGCCTCTCAGATCGCCAAGGGCGGCTTTGACCCCCATAACCACTAAGCAGTAGGAGACCCCATGTTTAACCGAATTATCGATTGGGCGGTCATCAACCGATTGCTGGTGGTGATAGCCCTGATCACACTAACGGTCAGTGCCGTTTTTATTATTCCCAAACTGAATCTGGATGCTTTTCCGGATGTCACCAACGTGCAGGTGTCGGTCAATACCGAAGCACCGGGGCTGGCTGCCGAAGAGGTGGAACAGCTTATTACCTATCCCATCGAAGCCGTGATGTACGCCTTACCGGATGTGGAAGAGGTGCGCTCCATTTCCAAAACCGGCCTGTCCGGCGTCACCGTAGTCTTTAAAGAAGGCACCGATATCTATTTTGCCCGGCAACTGGTATTTGAGCGGCTTCAGGCTGCCAAGGAGCTGATCCCCGATGGCGTCGGCACGCCGGAAATGGGCCCGAATACTTCCGGCCTGGGTCAGGTCTATCAGTATCTGCTGGTGGCAGAACCCGATGCCGGTTTCGACGCCATGGCTTTGCGTAGCTTGAACGACTGGGTGGTGAAGCTGCTATTGATCCCGGCCGAGGGCGTGACCGATGTGCTCTCCTTTGGCGGTGAGGTGCGTCAGTACCAGGTTAACCTGAACCCGTCCCGACTGTTGGCCTACGAGCTGACCCAGGACGACGTCATGATGGCACTGGAGCGCAACAACACCAACGTCGGCGGTTGGTATATGAACCGGGGCCAGGAGCAACTGGTGATCCGGGGTACGGGTTGGCTGGATCATGGTGAGAAGGGCTTGGAACAGATCCGTCAGGTGCCACTGAAAACCGTGGACGGTACTACGATCACCGTGTCCGATGTGGCGCAAGTGGCGCTGGGCAGTGAGATCCGTCAGGGCGCGGTGACCATGACGCGCAAGAACGCCGACGACAAGGTGGAGAATCTCGGCGAGGTGGTGTCCGGCATCGTGCTCAAGCGAATGGGGGCCAACACCAAGGCCACCATTGATGGAGTCAGTGCGCGCATTGAGCGTATTAACCAGGCATTACCGGAAGGTGTTCGCTTCGAGGCATTTTACGATCAGGCGGATTTGATCACGCAGGCGGTGCAGACTGTGGTCAATGCCCTGCTGCTGGCGTTTATTTTCATCGTCGTGATCCTTGCGCTATTCCTGATGAACCTGCGCGCCACCTTTCTGGTGTTGATGTCCATCCCGATCTCCATTGGAATCGCTTTAATGGTGATGGCGTGGTTCGGATTGTCGGCCAATCTAATGTCGCTGGGGGGGATTGCGGTCGCCATTGGCATGTTGGTGGATGGCTCCGTAGTGATGGTGGAGAACATGTTTAAACATCTGACGCACCCGGATGCTGAACATGATACCCAGAGACAATCGCGGGTGGATTCCGATGACGTGGACCCTGTTGATGCGGCCCACGACCGTCATGGTATTGCCTTGCGCCTGCAGGAAGCCGGTAAGGAAGTCGCTCGCCCCATCTTTTTTGCCACGGCCATTATTCTGGTTGTCTTCATGCCACTGTTCAGCTTTGAAGGTGTCGAAGCCAAACTGTTTCAACCCATGGCCATCAGTATCATGCTCGCCATGCTCTCGGCGGTGTTGGTGGCCCTGATCATCGTGCCTGCACTAGCAACCTATCTCTTTCGCAGGGGGGTTCGCCAACGCGAGAGCTTTGTATTGAAGCCGCTCGATCTGCTCTATCGTAAAGGTTTAGCCTGGGCGATGGGACACAGCAAAGTGGTGGTGGGTGTCGCTGCCATTATGGTGGTAGCGGCCGCGTTGGTTCTGCCCCGCTTGGGTACCGAATTCGTGCCTGAACTGGAGGAGGGTACCATTAATCTGCGCGTCACCCTGGCGCCTTCTTCCAGTCTGGATACCGCGCTGGAAGTGGCCCCCAAACTGGAGGCCAAGTTGATGGAGTTCCCAGAGGTAACCTATGCACTGTCACGTATTGGCCGGGCTGAAATCGGCGGCGATCCTGAGCCGGTGAATAACATCGAGATCTATATTGGCCTTAAACCGGTGCCGGAATGGACCAGTGCAGACAACCGTTATGAACTCCAGTCATTGATGGAACAGAAACTGGAGCAACACCCGGGCTTACTGTTCAACTTCTCGCAACCCATCGCAACCCGTGTGGACGAGTTGCTCTCAGGTGTCAAAGCGCAGCTGGCCATCAAACTGTTTGGTCCCGATCTTGCCGTGCTGGCCAATAAGGGCCAGGCCATTGAGGCCGCAGTAAAAGAAATCGAAGGTGCCCGCGATGTGGCCATGGAGCAGATCGCCGGTGAATCTCAACTGGTCGTGAAACCGGATCGCAGAGCCTTGTCCCGTTACGGTCTGGCCGTGGGCGACGTGATGGAGCTGGTACGCGAAGGGCTGGGAGGTGCCAGTGCCGGCCAGATCATCAATGGCAACGAGCGTTACGACATCTACGTGCGGCTCGCCGAGCGGTTTCGCGAAGACCGTGAAACCATTGCCGATCTGCGCTTACAGGCCCCGTCAGGTGCCTGGGTACGCCTAGGGGATGTGGCGGAAGTCAGTATCGCATCTGGACCACCGCAGGTACGTCGTGATGACGTGCAGCGTCGGGTTGTAATTCAGGCCAATGTTCAGGGACGGGACATGGGCAGCGTGGTTGCCGATATTCGTCAGGCGATTGTGGAGCAAGTGGACCTGCCCACCGGCTATTCCGTCGATATCGGTGGCCAGTTTGAAAACCAGCAGAGAGCGCAAAAGCGTTTAGCACTGGTGGTGCCGGTTTCGCTGGGATTAATTGCCTTGTTGCTTTATTTTGCCTTTGCCTCGGTTGGCCAGGCCATGCTGATTCTGGTGAATGTCCCGCTGGCGGTGATTGGTGGCGTGTTTTCACTCTGGATTTCCGGCCAGTATCTGTCGGTACCCAGCTCAGTGGGCTTCATCACCCTGTTCGGGGTCGCTGTACTGAATGGCGTTGTCATGGTGGAAAGCATCAATCAACGGATTGCGGACGGCCTTAAAGTATCGGATGCGGTGTTTGATGGAGCGGTTTCAAGGCTAAGGCCCGTGTTGATGACTGCTATTACCTCGGCACTGGGCCTGATCCCCATGCTGCTGTCGAATGGTGTCGGCGCAGAAATCCAAAAGCCTCTGGCGAGTGTGATCGTGGGCGGGTTGGTAACCGCTACGTTCTTGACGCTGTTTGTATTGCCGGTGCTGTTTGCCTGGTTTTCAAAAGGCAAGTTAAGCGACATGGCATAAACGTTTTGCCTGCCCTTATCGTTACGGTCAGGGCAGGTACATTTATTGTGTAAGGGTTGCTTATGCATCAACACGATCATTCACACCACAAAGATGAAAGCGCAAGCCGCATAGCAATGGCGTTCTTTCTTAATGTGGGCTTTACCATCATCGAATTCATCGGCGGCTGGCTCACCAACAGCACGGCTATCATGGCCGATGCGGTGCACGATCTGGGTGACAGTCTGTCCATTGGCAGCGCCTGGCTCCTGAACCGGCTGGGACGTAAATCCGCCGACACCGAATTCACCTATGGCTACCGGCGGTTGTCCCTGTTCGGCGCCCTGATCAACGGCCTGGTATTGATTGCCGGATCGCTGTGGGTATTAGGCGAAGCAATTCCCCGACTGGCCAATCCAGTGATGCCCGTCACCGAGGGCATGTTAGCGCTGGCGATTCTGGGCGTCACCGTCAACGGTATTGCTGCTTATCGTCTTAGCAAGGGAAATACGCTGAACGAAAAGGTATTGAACTGGCATTTATTGGAAGATGTGCTGGGGTGGGTGGCAGTGCTGATTATTTCAATCGTTTTGCAGTTTGCCGACTGGCCTATTCTCGACCCATTGTTATCGGTGGGGTTTACTCTCTTTATTCTGTTTAATGTGTGTCGGAATCTTTGGGTAACCTGCAAGCTTTTCTTTCAGGCTGTTCCAGATAAGGCGCTTCACGAAGAGATCCGGCGAACACTAATTGGCATTAATGGCATCAGCGGAATTCATCACCAGCACCTCTGGTCCCTGGATGGTGAACAGCATGTATTGACGGCCCATATCGTAGCGGATCACGAGGGAGTTTTTGGCCCTGACGAATACTGTGCCATCAAACAATCCATTGCTATGGCGCTCGAACAATACCCGCTGGCTCACACCACAATTGAAATCGAACTGCCCGAAGAAGCTTGCCGGGATCAACCCGTGCCCAGCCAAACGGATCAGCACTAACAAGAGAACTTCGTATGTCCATCCTCTACACGCTCGGTTTGTTTATCATCACAGCTATTGCGGAAATAGTCGGCTGCTACCTGCCATACCTCTGGCTGAAGAAATCGGCATCCGCATGGGTTCTGCTGCCGGCTGCGTTCAGCCTAGCGCTGTTTGCCTGGCTACTGTCTCTTCATCCAACCGCAGCGGGCCGGGTTTATGCGGCCTATGGCGGCGTCTATGTTTCGGTGGCCATACTGTGGTTGTGGGGTGTGGATGGGATTCGCCCGCATCTGTGGGATTTTGTAGGCGTGGCCATCACCTTGTTAGGGATGGGCATTATCATGTTTGCGCCGAGATGATTTCGATCCTGCGGATTTACTTTCCCTTTTTTAGGGATTCAGCGTTCAGCAACAAGCTCATTTTTTCCATCAGAATGATTGATGCGTTATTATTGAACTGCTGTCCTTCCTCAATGTACTCCCAAACGGTAGCATCACTTTTCCAGCCTCCTTGCTTTTTAATCAGTTCAAAGTCCACGCGCTCCCGTGCCGCCGAGGTAGAGAGGCCGCGACGAAAACTATGACTGCTTAAGTCGGGTGCAAAATCGAACTGGCAGGCCTTGCCCAAGGTTTTGAGAAGATCGTTTACCGCCCCTGGATTCAGCGCTCTTTCCTGAACATGGTCCCAGCGGTTGATGGGCCTGAAGAGGGGGCCCTCATTGATACCAGCTACTCTAATCCATGCTTCGATCGCTGTAGCCGGACAACAACTTTCAGCCCCAAAAGGTAAAGCACGAACCAACCCCGTTGATTGCTGATCGGTTTTGGAGCGAGGCAACCGAATGATCAGACCTTCCGGCTCCCAATTCACATCACTGGTTTGAATCGCAACCAGTTCGCTGCGGCGGAAAGCCCCAAAAAAGCCGGTTAATACCAGCGCAATGTCCCGGTGCTTTTTTTTGCTGTCTGGGAGTTGCCGCATGTGATTCACCATTTCGGCGATGTGCTCCAGACGCAGTGTCTTGGCTTTGCGCTTGGGCTGACCATGAGTGCGACGGATGCCTTCCATGGTTTTGCGGACCAACGGATCACTTATCGGATCAATGAGTCCTTGGTAATGGTGCCATTGGCTAATGGCGGTCAGGTGCAGATCCAGGGTCCGGGTGTTGAGCGATTCGGCTCTGCCCAGCAGGTACCGGACGACAGTATCCCGGTCTGTGGGCAGGCGACCACCCCATTTTTCAAATTGCCGAATGGCCGAACGGTAGGCTTTACGCGTGTTGTCGGACGTCGCTGCCTGGAGGTATTGCCGCAATGACTCGGATTCCTGGCGTTCAACCAGGGTCGAATCCTCATTACGTAATGACAAGTCGTTAGCCTGTTTTGGTGGTTTGTTGTTCATGAATAGGATTTCCTTCGATGTCACCCAAAAGGCGGCTATGTACCGGTGTTACAAGTCGAAAATTTATGGCTCAATCCATTAACCTACGATAATGGTCATTATCGTTAGTTAATATTTGAAATTCAAGTAGTCTTGAAAATCATAAATATAATGTAATAATACGTTATACATAATACGGTACCAAATAATCTGAGAGGAAATCCCTATGGCACGCGCCGGAGTCACTTACCACGATGTTGCCAAAGCCGCTGAAGCCATCAAAACGAAAGGCCAAGAACCTACGGTGGATCGGGTGCGCGAACATTTGGGCACCGGCAGCAAAAGCACGATCGCGCCACTACTCAAGTGCTGGCGTTCCGATAACGGGGACGCGGCCGATACCAATGGACTCCCGAGCGACTTGGTGGAGGTCGTGAAATCTCTCCACGAACGAGTGCAGCAGATGGCCGACCACCGCATCGAGCAGGCCCGACAGGAGTTCAAAGGGCTGAATGAAGATCTCCGGAAAAAGCTCGACGACGCCAGCAACGCGATTACGCAGCTCACTGCCCGCCAGAAAGATTTAGAAATCCAGATCGGGCAACTTACCAACGAAGTAGACCAGAAAACTCAGGCTCTGGAAGATACACGCATCAACCTGACCAAGGCAGAGATGCAACGGGACGAGGCTATTGCCCGGACCGCCGATTTGAAAGAAACCGTCACGGAACTCAAGCAGGAAAACCGGGATATCCGTGACCATTTCGAGCATTACCAGCAGCGAACAGCCGAAGATCGTCAACAGGAGCGCGAACAATTTCGTTCGGTTAACCAGGGATTGAAAGACCAGATCCTGGATCTGCAACACCGGCTCACCCAGGCCGAGTCAAGATCGTCCGAGCTGTTGGATGCCAATGCGCAGTTAGAAAACAATGCCGATAAACTTGAACAGGCCAATGCAACGCTAAACAGGGACCTAAACGGAAAGGTAGATGATATCCAGAAGCTGAAACGCGACCTTGAAGACGCCATGACGAAGAACCGGAAAAACCAGCATAAAAATGAGCAATTGGCAGAAAAAATATCTGCTCTCACTGTTCAGAAAGCAGAAGTCGATAAGGAAGTGGCCGTGTTATCACAGGCTTTGGAGGCCACCAAAACCGAATTGAAAACCACACAGGATAAAGTGACGTATCTGACCGACGAGAACAAAGCAATTCTTCAGGAAAAGGCGGTGATCCAGGGGCAATTTAAACAGCTCCAGGGTTCGCTATAATTATGGTCAAACTTGTCAAATTTGGAGGTTCTTCCACAAGGAAAATGGCAGGTTAGCGCTTTTGTACGAAAACCTACACTTGCAAGGACTCAAGAGGACTGAAACCGCAGGATCTGATTCTGACCAATAAACGACCATCTGGCTGTTTAATGAAGTAATCGTTGCCGACCCTCAGTGATCCGGTAAAAGGAAACATCTCTTAATCCTCATAGGGGGCGAATTTGCGCAAACAATAATCGTTATCAATAAAATAAGCAAATACGAATTATTATCATTTTGTATCAAGTGTGACCTTGGCCTGTTTGGGACATTTGCACTAAGAAGGCTTTATCTGGAGAGCTCTGGAGGCCAGGCTCATCACAGTGGCCGGATTTTCCCGGAAAGGAGGGGGAGATTCTTTTATAACCCGTGGTTCATACTAATAAAGATAAGAAAGGAACCAAGATGAAAAAAGGACTCAATGAATACGGGCTGACCCGTATCGCAGTGCTTATCCCGACGCTGTTTCTGGGAGTGCTGAGTAACCCGGCATCCGGGTATTCTCCAGAAGGTTTTGTTCCTGAGGCACCTCTGGAGCGCGTCGCGCGTGACTGGAGCCGACAGGAGGTAGAGCAGGCCGTTATCTCTGAGCTGGTGAAGATTCCCTCAACAAACCCGGCCGTGAATGTAGGGGTGAGTGACAACTGCCACACGATTCAGTTTGTCCGGCACCGGCTCAGAAATGGCCCGGCAGAAGCAGCGGATGCAGACGCTGCGCTCCTGATGATGCCTGGTGTGATCGAGGGGGCGAACGGATTTCACTACATTGCCCGGAACATGATCTACAAGGCCGCAGAGCAACGCGGGTTGAGTCTGGAAGTCTGGGCGGTTGACCGTCGTTCTAACTGTCTTGAGGACCTGACGGGCATGAACGCGGCAGAAGCTCAGGGTTCAACTCAGGACGCAGAAGACGCCATGATCGGGTACTACTACGAAGGCCTTGAGATTGACGGGCGTACCTTCGAAGGTTTCCGTACCTCCAGAGATCTTGATGAAGTCGCAAACTATGGTCTGGCCATGGCCACCGATGACATGTTCAGTGTCATTGAATATATGATTCCTGATCAGTCCACCCGAAAACAGAAGGTCTTTATTGGTGGCCACTCACTGGGCGGTATGCACACCTCCAGCTTTCTGGCCTGGGACCGCGACGGCGATCCGGCAACGCTGGATGACGCGGGTTATAACAACACGGCGGGTGCGTTTGGATTTGATACCTCCCTTCGCCCGGTGTACGACGATCCGGCGATTGCCGAAGAGGCTTCAGGATTCGATCTCAACGCTTTGCTGGGCATTGAACAGGAGGAAGACGAAGCCGATCAACAGGAAAGCTACGAATCGACTCTGGCGATGCTGCATAACAATTACATTCCGCGCACGCTGGCCGTGGAAGGCGCATTTAATGCAGAGATTCTGGCCCTCCCCGAAGCGATGGCGGTATTGGCGGGCATCGATCCTGAAGCCGAAAGCACGGCATTGCAACGTATGCCCCGTTCGCTCACGTTACGCACCCTGCTGGCATTGGTGCACAGTCGCGACATCAATGATTTCTTTTTCCGTCCCAGTATTGATGACTTCCGCTATACCAATGAAGCGCTGGTCGGTCTGATTTTTGACGATAACTCGACCGTTCTGCCGTTTATCAGCACGTCTCTCGGTTTCTTTAATGGTGGAGGTATGGAAGAGCGCAAAGGTATTGCGGATCTGGTCGGCAGTATTCTTCCGGTGCTTGGAACCGGAGGTGGCGACGTGGTGCCAGTGCCATATATTGCCACCGACGCGGGTCGCAACCGTTGGAATTATGGCAAAGGCCCACTCTACGGCTGGAGTAATTTCGATGAAGTCGCAAGTAACGCAGATGTCCTGCACCAGGACACGACAGGAGAGGTGACGTTCACCAGCCGTCGCTCAGAAATCTCTGATATGGACGATTTCGTTGAGGCTCTGTATGCCGGCGAAACCAATCTTACCGAGTGGTACTTTCCTTCGCGTCTGTTACTGGATATGTCCATGGCTGCGCCCTATGATTTTGCCACCGAATACGGCATCAATCTGATTCATCGGGCAGGGGCTGAAGACATCGCAAAAATAGAGTTTGTGGCAGAGGAAGGTATCGGTGTAGAGCCACTAGGTGGGCAGATCACTGACGACCCGGTATTGCTTGAAGGAATGAACCACCTCGACCCCATGTTTGCGGTGGCTAATGCCAGTGCTACCCACCCTAATCCGGTGATTGACCGCCTGCTGGACTTCGTCGAAGAAAACCTGCGCTAAGTGCTGTTCAGGCCTCCGGAAGTCCGCTTTCCGGGGGCCTGTTCCGAGCATGAATAAAACGCGTAAAAACTTATTCTCCACCCAGGAAAACAGGCCTATACTCCGCTTAATTTCCATTCACTGAACGGACCCCGGAAATGAGTGATATGTTAGCGATTGGCCTGCTGATTATGGCCAGCGCCCTGTTTGCAATGTCAGAGATCGGCATCGCAGCCTCGCGCAAAATCAAGCTGCGGGTGATGGCCAGTGAAGGTGACCGTAAGGCTCAGGACGTACTCGATCTGCAGCAGGATCCCGGGGCATTTTTTGCCATGATTCAGATCGCCCTGAACGCCATTTCAATTCTTGGCGGCATCATTGGCGAGCAGGCTCTTACTCCATACATCCGTGAGCTGATCAGCCTGGTGTACCAGGGGAGCATGCTT
>Ga0163111_10003194_pt1 | contig 10538 bp, 2 predicted proteins | sample CRUFie1St18metaG_FD_109645 | JGI IMG/M metagenome (GOLD analysis project Ga0163111, IMG submission 109645) | Marine microbial communities from the Costa Rica Dome - CRUD Field 142mm St18 metaG | ecosystem: Environmental > Aquatic > Marine > Oceanic > Photic zone | place: Costa Rica: the Eastern... | reverse complement strand
GAGCGAGGGGGCAGCCATGGCGCCGAAGAAGGGCGGGGGCGGGCAGCCGGCGGCGAACGTCTCGCTGGGCCCGCAGGCGCGGGAGGGCGAGCTGGTGTTCGGGGTCGCGCGGATCTACGCGAGTTTCAACGACACCTTCGTGCACGTCACCGACCTGTCCGGGCGCGAGACTCTCGTGCGCGTGACCGGCGGGATGAAGGTCAAGGCGGACCGCGACGAGTCCTCCCCCTACGCCGCCATGCTCGCCGCGCAGGACGTGGCCGTCCGCTGCCAGGTGCGGGTCCCGCCGCCGCCGCCCCCCCCCCCTTCCCCGACCTCCCCCCGCCGCCACTCCCCCCGCACGCTCGCCCGCGCGCCCCGGGGGCTCCCCCCGTCCCGCGCCCGCCGCCGCCGCCCCCCGCACCTCCCCTCCGCCGCCGCCCCCCGTCATCACGCCGCCGCCGCCGCCCCCTCCAGCCCGCGAGAGGAGGCCCGGCGAGGGGTAGCGCGGCGGCGGCGGCGGCGGCGCCTCGCTCGCGCGGCGGGGAGGGGCGTAGGGGTCGGGGGGCGGGATCCTCCCGGCTCGTCGCACCCCCCCCCCCCTTCCCTCCCGCCGGGGGGGCCGGCGTCGGCGCGAGGCGCCGGCGGCGCCGTCCGGGGGCCTCGGTAGATCGCCTCCTCGGCGCACCTTAGATCGCCTGCCCTCGGGGGGGGGGCGGTCGGGAGACTCCCGGTTCCACCGGCAGCCTGGCGGAGCCCCGATCGCCGGTGCCCCGGCGGGTCCGGGGCCACCCATACCCTTCGCTCGTCCCCCCCCTCCCACCCCCCCCCTTGCCCCCCCTCCCCCCCCGGCAGCCCCACCCTTGCAACGCCTGGGGGGTGTCGCCGGCCCCGGCGCGGGACCTGTATCCGCGGCGCAAACTGGTCCGTGGGGGCTGACGTAGGGGAATTCTGCAGGAGCTGGGGGTCACTGCTCTGCACGTGAAGCTTAGGGCGACGGGGGGGAACAAGACGAAGACCCCCGGGCCGGGGGCCCAGTCTGCGCTGCGCGCTCTTGCGCGCTCGGGCATCAAGATCGGCCGCATTGAGGACGTCACGCCCACGCCCACCGACAGCACTCGCCGGAAGAGCGGTCGCCGCGGTCGCCGCCTGTAACCGCACCCTCTACCTGCTCTGCCTGGCGCCGCCCTCGTGGCTGCGAGGGGGTGCTGTGGGCCAGGGCTTGGGGAGGGGGAGGCTGCTTGGGGCGCCTCTGCCCCACCTAGAAGCGCAGCCTGGGCCGTCGCAGCGCGCACTTTGGGTCCGCGTGCTACCGGCCTACGGGGGCGAACAATTAATATCGGAGCCAGCGTGGCCGGCCCCGTCATATATCCTATCATAAAAAGATCTACAACCATTACCGTGGCGTCGCTGCGATACGGCAGGCGCTGAGCAGCGAGCGCTCCCCGACCCGCGCTGAAGCCCGGAGGGTGGCCAGAGCCAGCAGCTCGGCTCCTGGGCCCTCGGGCCCCCGCGGCTGATCGCCTGGCCCGGCTGTCGCAGCTAGAGAACTCGCAGCGGCGCGGTATCCAACCGCTTCGCGGAAGCGACCGAGGAGCGCCGCCTGCAGGTCCCGCGTGGGGCACCAGAGTATGCGGCGGCGCACTTGGACCCTCCTTGAGCCGCCGGACTTCTGGGCGCCGGGCGAGGTCTGGACGGCCCTGGCCCGCGACGCAATGTATGTGAAACGAATGCTCTCAAACTCTGCCTTCACTTCCAGCACCCGGGCGAACTCCAGGCTCCAGACCACCGCGAGGCGGCCGCGCCGCTCGGAGCAGCAGATAATCTGTTCGTCGGCGGCGAGATAGAGGCGGTCCCCGATGCGCCGGCCCCAAGTGCCTCCGCCCGGAGGCAGTAGAGGACCGGGCCTTCTCTGTGAGACGCCTGCCAGGTCCCAGTACGCCGAAGCCAACGCGTCCGAGAGCTCCTCCGACGCCCATGGCGGCAACTTCTCCGGGGCCCCGACGGCGCGAGCCGGCGTTTGAACGCCATTGCGGGAGCGAGCCGTGCGCTTCGTCAGAGAAGCTGGAGAGGCGCAAACCACCGGTGGCTGGCGGATGCGCGCTATGGGTCGGTCATCACGGACGCTAGTGACTGCCTGGATGACGCCCTCCGAAGTGCGGGACACCAAGAGAGCGACACCCGCGCATGGGCGAAACAGGAGGCCGCAGACGCCCTGGAGGGTCCCCCGCACCAGGCCTGGGAGCCCGCCGACAGCTATTCCGCGCGCGGGCTTGCTCACGACCCCTGTCACAGCCTCGCGGATTTCCGCTCCTAGCTCGCCTAGGCCGCCCTGAACACCTAAGTGGAGCGCCAGCAGGTTGGGCCAGCGACTCGACCGCAGGGTCCGCAGAGTCTCGGCGTGCCTTAGGGCGTATGCGTACACGTCCCAGAGATAGTCATCCTCGAGGGAGAGGTAGTGCAGTCCTCGCGCCACAGAGCGCCCGAGTGCCCCGAAGAAGAGGGCGAAGGCGTGCACGCCGAGTCGCGCCAGCTGCTGCGCGCCCGCTGCCACACCCTTGCTGACCTCCCCCGGGCGCCTCAAACCGTTCGCGAACCCCTTCGCGGGCTCCTGGAGCACACAGAGAATTCCCTGGCCGAGGCCAGCGAGTGCACCTGCCGGGTTTCCAATGGCGTCAAGCGAGCCGATGACCTTGTAAACCTCGAGAAGCGCCTGATTCCGGTAGTGGCCCACAACCTGGGACATGATCTCCTGACGGCCCGAAACGACGTCGCGGAAGGAGACGCCGTTCAGCTTGATTCGCACCCGCTGTAGGCCAAGGACTGGAAGCCCTGTCTCCTCCCGAAACCGGCGCACCGGAGAGAAAAGCACGGGCCAGTGCTGACGAGTGCCATGTGGCATAGCCGTGCCTCCTGCGGAGGAGTTCGCGAGCCAGCGCGGCCACAGAGCCGACAGCTGCAGGGGCATGGCACAGTAGGATGTGGGGGAGGGAATAACCGTGACGTTGACCCTGGCAGGGCGAATGCTCAGGGCTCCAATGCAAATTTTGTTCTCCCGGACTGCTCCTTGCAGGCCGGAGTGGCCGGCGAGCCCCCCCACCAAGCGGGACCAGGCGTCCTCGCCGCACTCCATGCCGCGGATGTGGTGCAGGGAGCGGTGGTACACGTTCGCGCATCGGTCCAAGAACGCCTCCTCCACGACCAGGTCGAGCTCCTGCAGCTGCAGACTTGCCTGCCGCAGGTGAAAGACAGGCCCGACAAGGGACCGAACGTAGCTACCCTCTGCAACAGGCGGGCAACCGCTACCGCCCCCGCTCCCCTGCCGACGTCGCACGGGTGTCCGGCACAAAACCACAGGGAAACTCGCAGATCCCATTTGGTTGTCGACTTGAAACTCGGAGACAGACAACCGCATGTTCTCATCCTTGGATGAGCGCAGGAGGCCTAGTTCGACTCGCCCCGCAAACACGTGAGCGATCTCTTCGGAACCCTGGACGTTGCCGGCCTCGTGGGGCCCAGTCCCCCCGACGCCCCCCCATGAGTCGTCGCTGAGGGCAATCCCGACAGAGTGCAGCACTACTTTGAGCTCGGACTGGGCCTCAGGAACCTCCCACGCCGGGCATCGCAACTGCAGTTTTAGCGTGCAGTAGTGTTCCCCCCCCATCGTTCTCAAGGGCGCCCAGAGCAGCTGCGGCTCGACGAGGTCGAAGACGAGGTCGCTTAGCGTCGCATGGCCCTGAGCAACCAGAGTGTCGCGCCGGAAGGCATTCCGGCAAAACATTTGCAGCAACAAGACGCTTGAGCCGGAGAGGCCCTCAAATGCGAACCCCTCGTTCCATGTATGCTCACTGACGCCCCGATGCACCTTGGTCTCATGCTGCGCTCCAGCGGCGCCGTTCACTTGGACGCGGATATATGTCCGCGAAGAACGTGCGCTTTCCCTTGCTCTGCGTCGGCGGCGGCTCCCAGGCGTCTGAGAGCGCGCACTAGATTCGATGAGCTGAATCTCCAACTTTCGGAGGATGCGGTTGGCTCTCCTCGCCGTTACTCTATGACTCGGCCTCGGAGCACCCGACAGGCCCGCTGACGCGTTGCCGTCAGCGGGCCTGCGCCGGGCTCCGTGGCTCTGCGAGTCAAGGAGCAGGAGCATGTCCTCCTTCAGGGAGAGCTCTTCCTGTTTCGCTTTCAGATCAGAGAGCAAGGTCTCCGTGCGGTCGCAATTCCAGGCTAGGGACAAAAGAACTTTGCCGCCGCTCGACAACTTCGATGGGCTCGTCATTCGGAGCGGGAAGGCCTGCGTTTCCCTTTCTGCAATACTCTGTCCAATCTTGCTGACGGGTATGCTCGCTGAGCCCAGCCTTTGCTTCTTCAGGCCACCCACCCGGGAATGGTAAACGTCGACAAAGATTTCGCCGGCGGACGGACACAGGAGCTCAACGCGGCTCTCCTTCCACGCAGCGTCACCGCTCCGTCTCGTGCGCCCGACTTTCACTGAGGCAGTAAGATCTGCGCGAGCAGAACCGTGGTGCACCCTGCAGTGGACGGAACCTCGGCGGGGAGGGAGGCCCTGCGCTCCGACGATGTTCACCACCAGAATGGCCCGCTGCTCGGCCTCGCCACCCCAGGAAGGCCAGGTACACCGCGGAGCCGTCATCGGAGGCTCCACGGAGCCGCACTCTGCCACCCCCGTCACCTTCTTGAGAATGCCCTTGAGGCGGGGATGCGCAGACCCCTGCGGAGGGCGCCTGTGAGGCGATGGAGCGTCTTGAGCTGCTGGATGTGGTGTCTTTAGGCCGCTCCACATTGTTTTTCGTTCAGCCAGAGGTAGAGTGCTAATGAATCGGTCCAAATCCTCGATGTTCTCCCGCACATCACACAACTGCTGCTCGAGAGACAAGAGCGCGGATGCGGACCCATCTCCAGGGGCATCAAAAACCTCGTCTGAAAAGGAGAGGCAGCGCACAGGGCCCCCCGAGACCTGCGCTTGCACAACGTGCCATGAATAGTGCTGGTCGAAGTGCTTGACATCGCCGCCCCAGCCTCGCGCCGGCCGTCCACTTCGACTGGACGGGAAGCTGACACCCCTCGCTAGGCTGGCCACTCTGCGGAGAACACGGGCACTGCTCTGCCGGAAGCGGTGCGTTGACTGGGCACTTGGCAGGAGGCCCCGGTGGGACTTTGTCGGCACAGTTTTCAGCTTCAGCGGCTGCCGAGCCCCCACCACGGAGAGGTCATACACTTTTGACTTTGCAGACGCGCTGTGGTAATCGGACTCGTCAGCTGCTGCGACCAACCCCACAGTGCAAGACACCTTTTGTGGCCTCGAGGGAGAGGGGAATGCGAAGCGTGTGCTCTGCCCAGGGGGGAGGCGAAACACCGTGCTTCTAGATCCTGCCTGGTGGAACGCCACGTGAGCGCTTCTAGAACGGTTTTCTACCCTGTAGGGTAGTTTCTCCTTCGGTTCCTCCGTGAGCCTCACCGTGAGACAAGGTCCGCAAAAAGTTGTTTCTGCTCTCAGGAATAGGAAGATGTCTTCGAAGATGTCTGAGCCTGGCGAGCCGCAGACACGGGGCACGCACACAATTTGGGAGCCGGTGCTGCCGATGGCCACGGGCTCACTCCAACCCCCGACCTGGTCTCCAACTCTGTCTCCAGACCGGCGTGAGGCACTGGCTCCGGGACCATCGCCATCTGAAGTAAGCCGCAAAATCAAAGACATGCCCTGCGGCTTCCTTCTGGTACCAGGTCCCGTGGTTGACAAAGGAGCTGGGGGTCCGTTGGGGCGCAAAGTCTCAAGAACGCCTCCAGATAGGGCAGTCTGGCGGTAGGACAGGCGGTATGGCGACTCGTTGACCAGAACAGCGTACGGGGCTGCAGAAACGAGGCATGTGTCTTCCAGCACCCCTTTCCCCATCTGCCGACTCACCGAGAGTGTCACAACCATCTCGCCCGTCCCAATCCCCGCAGCTGCATCTCCCTCGCACGGAAGGTTCACTGTGGAATCCAGGCCAACGGCGTTGAAATGGACAGGACTTGACGCTCTTGAGCCTGGAATCCTGATGCGGCCCCTCCCCGAATGGCACAGAATTACGGAGCTCTCCCCCGAGCCAGCATCTAGCGCTTCAATACGCTCGTAGGGGGCCCGACGTTCCGTCCGTAGCTCCAGAGCTCGTTGGCTGTAGTTGAATATCGCGAACGGTGCGAATATCTTGACCTTCATGGATGCGTCAGACGGGTCGGAGAACTCGACACGCACAGAAATTCTGAGAGGTGGATGCCCTTCCTGGCCGGCCTGAGGGTGCAGCACCAAGTTTCTAGTCCTCTGCTGAACCTTTCGGGATCTCCTGGCAATGCAGACGGGCTGGACGGTGGACCACTCCAGATTACCTGCAGTGTCGGTACGGCACACCGTCAACATCATCCACACTTGGCCAGAACTGCTGATGTATAGGTCGGTGCAACTCCCTGAACCGAGTGAGAGAATGTTCTCCCTAGAGTCCGTCCGCTGCGCGTTCCACCACGCTCGGGGCGAGACTGTATCTGCCCTGTGCACCTGTCGAGGCGGCTCCCCCTTCCCTTTGTTCCAAACGGCGACCTGTGCGCTGAACGGAGGAGGAAGTGAATTATGAAGCACGATGGAGGGCATCACGAACACAGAGTACAGCGGCTGAGAAGCTCCGTCCCGAGAGCTGCTGCTGGCATGCCCGGTGTGCGCTGTGGTGAGACCGAGAAAAATGGAAGGCTGGCTGCTCGACCCTGGCTGCTCGGGAGAGCAAGCAAAGGAGCTCGAGCCAAGAGTGCCGTAGACGCGCTGAAGAGGGAAGCGATCCTCAGACCATCTGCACCCCGGCAGACCAACCTCCATCCCCGCCCCGAGAAAGGCAGGGCCCGGGGCATAGACGGCGCCCCCCGGCTCGACTTCCTCCCGTATAACTTCGCGAAGGCCGTGGAACTGAAGCCGCAGCTGCGTGCTCGTGTGGTTGTGGATGCACAGGTGTGTTGTGAGTGACAGTCTCAGCCTCGGGCAGTCTTCACCCTGCTGGTCCACCGACTGGCGCACCACGACAGGAATGGACGGTGCGTCTGTGGACGATACGAATTCCACCACCAGCGCGGACGCGCTTCTCACGATGGAGGGAGCTTCGTAGGCAGATGGGAGAAGCTGCTCACCCTGGACCGATGCCCATGGCCCGTCGGGCTTCACGCACCACTCGACAAGAGCTCCCGCGCCCTGCGTAACGATCACGACGGACTCTCCGGGCACGAGGGCTTGCATGGTAGGCGTGGATCTCCGTTGCCAGACCCAAAGCTTCATGCCCGTGCTGTTTTCCAGCACGAAGTCACCACAGGGGCTCTCGCCAAGCAGTTTTGGATAGGACAAGGCAGAATCGGTCGCGACCGCTGGAGGCAGTAAAGCTCCGTCGGGATCGCGCCCCGTGCCCGTATCGGAGATCGTGTACACCTTCCATAGATCCAGCAGCGGAACGGCAAGCGCTGGGGAAAGGAGGATGTTCAACCGGGCCTCGGACTGCAGCACACAAGTGTGGTGGGCTTCGCTTGTTTTTCTGAAGAGGCTGACCTGCCAGGGCTCCACGAGAGGGACGAGGCTCTCCGTCAGCGTGTTCCAGCTCCTTGCCTGCACCGCCATCTCGAAATTTAAGTCGGTAATTGCTGACCCGGACGCGAGGTAGTCTCCAACAATTTTGTTGGCCTCGACTTCAAAGCGGCTTGTCGACTGGTCTCGGAAGCGAAATAATAAGGCTTCAGCCAGGATGCCGAAGGAATACTCGGTGCCCTGCAGCCCCTGGGCCGAGAGCCACAATCGCGTGGACTCCGCGACCAGCGTGTCTGCGGCCCAGTACGACTCTGAGAATTCCCGCAGAAACTGAACGGCCGCAGCGGAGAGGGAGAGCCCGGCCCGGTCAAATTTGACCAGGTCGCGCGTGAAGTAGCATCGACTTTCCGCTGTCGGCCCCGATGACCCGGTTGTCCTCTCCAATATGAGGTTGCACGGATCCATGAGCAGGCCAGATTGGCAGCCGGCGGTCAAGGAGAGTGAGCTCATGACGTACTTGCTTCGCGAATCCAGCCCCCGCCCTCTCGCTTCGTAGAATAACTGCACCAGATGCACTTGCATGCCCTGGAAACTCTTCACAGCCTCCAGAAATTCATCTGTGAGGTTTTGGAGTTCCTCCGCCGTCGAGACGCCCCTGCTCGGGCACACGCTGGAGTACTCTGCCGCAGAATGGGGCAGGAGGATCGACACCCTCTTGAGTACGGTCTCGACCGTGTAGGGCACGTCTCCCTCGCAGTCGTGCAGGGTGAAAACGTTCAACAGGCTATCCCAAACAGAGAGGTCGTGGAGGTACGGCCACATGATAGTTGCGCCGTCGAGGACCAGCTTGCTTCTGTACGAAGAGTCTTCTTCAACCTCGTACGTGAAAGTGTGATCCCGAGCACAGGAAGCGGATCTTTCCGTCTCGCTGGCTGAGCCCACAGTCGGCAGGGAATGGCTCGGTGCGAGGACGAGGGGGGTCGTGCGCCCGCCTCGGCTTTTCTGAAAGGCGAAAGCCTGTTTGGCCTGGAGTTCGCAGCGGTACTCGTGCGCCGTGCTCCAGACTTCGAGGATGGGCGCGCCCAGGTGCACTTCGACGCCCGCCGTATCGGCCATCACTCTGTTCTCGGAGTCAACACTGAAGTGGACTCTAATCACAGCAGTGCCCCCAAGCAGCACTCGGCCGTTTGCTGCTGCAGACATCTCGCTTCTCTCCGTGGGTATATTCTCGCACACGTAGTCTTGGAGGGCTAGAACCTCCCTGTATATTTCCTTTCCGAGGTCCATGAAGCAGGTGTCGGCGCGTAGAGTCCAGTCCCCGTTCCAAGAATACTCCATTTCTGCTTCCCGAAGATCAGCCACGCATGTACCCTCAGCTGCTGTCCACACGAGCTCAACAGCGCGTGCGGTGGCTTCGAGCAGTCCCCCCTCGAGCACGGAAAGGGAAGCTGCGCCCCCCCTTGGCGCTTCGATCGTGTGCAGACACCCCCCCAGGGCGGCCCTGAAAACGAGCATCCCCACCTCTACGTTCCACCGGCACTGTCCAGGAAGATGCCCCCTAGCTAGGCCAGCCTCATCATTTTGAACTGCCGAGGTGGTCAACGGGCCTTCAGGCATCAGGCGCGCGAATCTCGCGACGCATTCAAGGGTTTCGCGGAGATTGTCCTCCAAGCAGGTGCTCAGATCGGCGCTGGCAAAGGCAGCAGTCCACGGGCTCCCCGCCCACCTGCGTAGCTTCGCAGCCTTCCCGACAAATGCTATGCAGCTCTCCTGCTCGTGCGGCAGCGACACCCTGACGCTCCTGCTGCCCGTGCATTGCGAAGAAACCCTCAACTCTACGCTTTCGGCTCTGGCTTCCACGGTCTCGGACCCACCTGACCCGTCGACAACGCCTGAGACGCCCTGCAGATCCAGAAGCACCCCCGCCTCTTGCGGCAGGCGAACAGCGGCACTCGCAGAGGTGAGCCCCCCTTTCACTGTGACTCCTCCGTTTCCCGGCCGCGTCGACCACGCTAAGCGTGCGCTTTCTGCCCTGAAGTCCACACGATGCACCTCTGCGTCCAGGAAGCGCTGCCCGCGCGGCGACCAGCTGCTCGGCATGAGCGAGATGTTCCCGTGCGCCTCGTGCACCACAAGTAGCCCCCTCTGCGAGGAGCCCCAGAAGCTGGAGCGCGCGGCCAGGCTCGCCCGCAAGGTCAGGTCCGCCAGGCAGACAATCGCGTCAGCCCCCAAGGATGTGCGTGCGCTCTCGACGTTTACCCTGAACTGCCGCGGCGGCGTCTCTGAGGCACCTCTCCTGCCACTGACAGGCCAGGCGGCCCAACAGGAGGCTTGGGACCTCTTGACGGGAATTGACTGGATGGACACGTGCTGAAAGGAGAGGTCACCGAACGCGCCGCCCTCAGCAGATAGGTTCAACCCGGCCGGCAGGAAGCGCAGGGCGGCGGACAGCTCCGCGAGGAGGCGCACCAAGCCCAACAGAACGGGGTCTGCCTGTACCGGCGCGCCCGTGCCCCCCTCGCAGGAGCTGGCGGGGGCGGCAGCCCCCCTGCCCCCCCCTCCCGGCTGGCCAACGGGCGCGCCGGGGGAGCGACCGCGCCGCCACGAGTCGCGCCCCGAATACGGCCCCTCCCCCGCCGCATCGAGCCTCCGAGGCTCGAGCACCACGATGCGGCACCACCTGCCTTGCGCCCCCAGCCAAGCCCGCGGCGAAAGGCTCAAGCAGAGCTTGAGCCCCCCCGCGCAGCGCACCCCGGAGCGGAGGCTCACGACCTCACGCACCGCCACCTCGAGCTCGAACGCCAGCGGGCGCAGGCGGACGCCAATGGCGCCGACCCCGACCCCTCCCGCGGCCGAGAGTGCCAGGCGCAGGAGCCCCGCCACGAGGCGCGCCAGGAGCAGGCCCACCGCCACCCGCAGGACCTGCTGCGCGGCCCCGCGGGCCGCCCACGCCCCCCACGGGCTCGCCCCCTCCAGCGCGCCCCACGCGGCCCCCCAGGGCGGG
>Ga0163111_10003191_pt1 | contig 10540 bp, 8 predicted proteins | sample CRUFie1St18metaG_FD_109645 | JGI IMG/M metagenome (GOLD analysis project Ga0163111, IMG submission 109645) | Marine microbial communities from the Costa Rica Dome - CRUD Field 142mm St18 metaG | ecosystem: Environmental > Aquatic > Marine > Oceanic > Photic zone | place: Costa Rica: the Eastern... | reverse complement strand
GACATGGCCGCACGCTGGGGCGGCGACGAATTCGTCATCCTGCTGCGCGATACCGACGAGCAGGAAGCGCGCGCCATCGTGAAGCGGGTCCAGCTGTCGCTGCGACGCCGTCCGATCGCGCGGCTCGACGGGCGCCCGGTCAATTTCAGCGTCGGCTTCGCGCCGCTGTCGGGGGAAACGATGGAAGCGGTGACCGAAGCGGTCAAAGCCGCCGATGCGGAAATGTATGCGACCAAGCGCGGGGACACCTTGCAGCCGTCCTGACGGCGCGACCGACTCGTCAGCCGCGCGGGGTGCCCAGGCTGGCAAGCGTCCAGTCGTTGCGTAGCATCCAGTCGTCGAGCGCGTAATGCGCCACCACCTTCGGGCTGATCGGCTCGAGAAAGAAAATCCCGATGCTTTCGCCCAGCTGCCAGGCGACTTCGCCCAGCGCGACATGGCCCGGCAGCAGCGCGACTTCGGCGGGCGTGCCGACTTCGGCCACGATGTCGTGGCATTCGACCATGCAGCCCGACGGCGAAAGATTGCGCATCGAGCAACGCAGCCCGACACCGCCAATGGTGATGCGCAGATCGTCCAGCGCCAGGCTGCGTCGCTCGCTGCGTCGTTCCATCGTCTTTCCCTCGCTAGCCCGGTCCGGCAGGGCGCCGGCGCGGATCAGACCGGTTGAGGATAGGCGGTGCCGGCTGTCCCCCGGATGAAGCCGCGAATCGCCCGGTGTCCTCCCCGGTGTGCATGGCCGGATCATGGCACCACCGCGCGAAACGCAATTGTATGGTCGCGTCATGCCGCCGCACGCCGGTCGCGGCGCGATTCGCGCTGGACAAGATTCGCGCAATCGGTTGAGGTCGGTCGAGCGGAAATTCGGGGAGGAAAAGGCGAATGCCCAAGACGACGGCCAACGGGATCGAGATCCATTACGAGGAACAGGGCGATCCGGCTGCGCCCGCGATGCTGCTGATCATGGGCTTCGGGGCGCAGCTGACGCTGTGGCCCGACGAACTGGTCGAGGCCCTGGCTGCGCAGGGTTTCCGCGTGATTCGTTACGACAATCGCGATGTCGGGTTGAGCCAGAAGTTCGACGGGGTGAAAGCCCCCGGCCTCGTCAAGATGACGCTGCTGTCGAAGATCGGCTTCACGCCCAAGGTGCCCTATACGCTGGCCGACATGGCCGACGATGGCGTCGGCTTGCTCGACGCGCTCGGTATCGAGCGAGCGCACATCGTCGGGGCGAGCATGGGCGGGATGATTGCGCAGCACGTCGCAGCGCGTCACCCCGACCGCTGCCTCTCGCTGACCACTGTCTTTTCAACCACGGGCAACCCGAAGTTGCCGCCCGCGCGGCCCGAGGCGATGAAAGCGCTGATCACCCGGCCCGACAGCACCGAAGAAGGCGTGCTGGTCGAGCACGGCATGATGCTGGCGCGCACGATCGGTTCGCCCGGCTATCCGGCTCCCGAGGACCGGCTCCGCGAACGCACGCTGGCCAGCGTGCGGCGCAGTTTCTATCCCGAAGGACCCACGCGGCATCTCTCCGCGATCGTAGCCGATGGAGACCGGCGCGCGATGCTGCGCGACATCGCCGTGCCGACGCTGGTGCTGCATGGCGAGGACGACCCGCTGGTGCCCTGCGAAGGCGGCCGCGACACGGCGGCATCGATTCCCGGCGCCAAGCTCAAGACGATCCCCGGCTGGGGGCACGACCTGCCGCTCGAACTGGTGGACGAACTCGCTGGCGCGATCGGCGAACATGCGCGGCAAAGCGGCGGCGGCAAGGGTTAACGCCTCGATTTCCCGATTCCAAAATTGCGCGGGCGGATTCGATTGAATCGCAAGCCGGACAGATCATTTTTGCCCGCAAAATTTTTTTCCCGGATTCATTTTGCCCCTTGCGCGTCCGGCGAGTCCAGCTTGGTCCACGCGTCGCGGCGTTGCAGCGATCTAAGGCACCTGCCTCCAGCTGCCCGGTGCGACCCGAATAAGCGATTGCCCCCCTTGCGTCGGACTCGGCGCTGATTCACTATCTAGTGGTCGGACTGCCAGGGGGACCCACAAGACCTAGCTTTCGAAGGCATGCTCCCCATATCGGGAACGCCCTTCGCCAGCGCAGGACTGTGGGGAGAATGTGGATATATTCACACCCCGCGGCGGCTCGAAATTGCTAGGCAGGGCACAGGCCTCGCCGACTCGAACACAAGCGGAACGCGCAGGGTCGCTGGCGACCCTGTCAGGCATTTAGAACGGCGGGGCTGACGATGGATTTCAAGAGCGGGGACGACACGGCGATGGCATTGGATATCGACACGCAGGACGACATTGCCGCCGAACCGGCCACACAGACGAAGGCAGTCGCAATGGGCAAGACGGACAAGGGCAGCGACGAGCTGGTGCAGGACGCGGCAGGCCAGGCACTGGCCGGCGCGGTCGCCAGCGCCGCGGCCGCTTCCGCCAAGGAAGACAGCAAGAAGGTGCTCGATCGCCGTTTCGACGTGAAGATCGACGAAAGCCGCGATGCGCTGCTGACCGAATTCGGCAAGGAAACGCTGACCGATCGTTACCTGCTTCCGGGCGAGAAGTACCAGGACCTGTTCGCGCGCGTGGCCGATTATTTCGCCGACGATGCCGACCATGCGCAGCGGCTGTACGATTACATTTCGAACCTGTGGTTCATGCCCGCTACGCCGGTGCTGTCGAATGGCGGCACCACGCGCGGCCTGCCGATCTCGTGCTACCTCAACAGCGTGTCGGACAGCCTCGACGGCATCGTCAACACCTGGAACGAGAATGTCTGGCTGGCGTCGAAGGGCGGCGGCATCGGCACCTATTGGGGCAATGTCCGCGGCATTGGCGAGCCGGTCGGCCTGAACGGCAAGACCAGCGGGATCATTCCCTTCGTGCGCGTGATGGACAGCCTGACGCTGGCGATCAGCCAGGGCAGCCTGCGTCGGGGTTCGGCCGCCTGCTACATCGATGTGTCGCACCCGGAAATCGAGGAATTCCTCGAAATCCGCAAGCCGAGCGGCGACTTCAACCGCAAGGCGCTCAACCTGCACCACGGCGTGCTGCTCTCCGACGCTTTCATGGAAGCGGTGCGCGCGGGCGAGGAGTTCGATCTCGTTTCGCCGCGCGACGGCAGCGTGCGCAAGACGGTCGACGCGCGCAGCCTGTTCCAGAAGCTGGTCGAAACCCGACTGGCGACGGGCGAGCCCTATATCGTTTTCTCGGACACGGTGAACCGGATGATGCCCAAGCATCACCGCGAACTGGGCCTCAAGGTGTCGACCTCGAACCTGTGCGCCGAAATCACCCTGCCGACCGGCGTGGACCACCTCGGCAACGATCGCACCGCGGTCTGCTGCCTCTCCTCACTCAACCTCGAGAAGTGGGACGAGTGGAACGGCGACAAGCAGTTCATCGAGGACGTGATGCGCTTTCTCGACAACGTCCTGCAGGACTATATCGACCGCGCACCCGACGAGATGGCGCGGGCGAAATATTCGGCCATGCGCGAACGCAGCGTCGGCATGGGCGTGATGGGCTTCCACTCCTTCCTGCAGAGCAAGGGCATCGGCTTCGAAAGCCCGATGGCCAAGGTGTGGAACCTCAAGATGTTCAAGCATGTCAGCGCCAAGGCGGAAGAGGCTTCGCTGGTGCTGGCGCAGGAACGCGGGCCGTGCCCCGACGCAGCCGAAACCGGCGCGATGGAACGCTTCAGCTGCAAGATGGCGATCGCGCCCACCGCGTCGATCAGCATCATCTGCGGCGGCACCAGCGCCTGCATCGAACCGATCCCGGCCAACATCTACACCCACAAGACGCTGTCGGGATCGTTCATCGTCAAGAACCCCTATCTCGAGAAGATCCTCGACAAGAAGAGCAAGAACTCGACCAATGTCTGGAACTCGATCCTCGAGAAGGGCGGCAGCGTCCAGCACCTCGATTTCCTGACCGAGGAAGAGAAGGCCGCGTTCAAGACCAGCTTCGAAATCGACCAGCGCTGGCTGCTCGAATTCGCCGCCGATCGCGCGCCCTTCATCGACCAGGCGCAGTCGCTCAACCTGTTCATCCCCGCCGACGTCGACAAGTGGGACCTGATGATGCTGCACTTCCAAGCATGGGAGAAGGGCATCAAGTCGCTCTACTATCTGCGTTCGAAGAGCGTGCAGCGCGCAGGCTTCGCTGGCGGCGTGGAAGCGGACAACACCGCCGATGCGGCCAAGTACGAACTGGCCGCGGGCGGCGAGCAGACCGATTACGAGGAATGCCTCGCCTGTCAATAGTAATGTTGTGCTGTGTCTCATTCTATGGAACAGGATGGGACCGCAGTCAATAAATGACTTGAAAAAGTGAGAAGTTGTGCCCTCATGGATCGGGAAACCCCGTTACCCATGAGGGCACACCGTCTTGCGTCTGGCTTTCGTCAATCCTGATCTTCTCGACCAAACGGTCGACGAGACCTTCATGCCGGAAGAGCTTGAACGGTTCTGGCACGAGCGGGCGGGCCCGTTGGCGAAGTCACTCTACGCCAGGATCGGGATCACCGAACGAGTCCCGTTCGTCCTCGACCAGTATTCCAATCCTCCTCAAATCCATCATCAGTCCTCTAGCGTCCTACGCAAGATGACCGAGCAGGTGGCCGGGCGGACCACCATGCGGACCTATGGTCAGCACGTCCTCAGGTTCATCGCCACGCTAGCCGAGGATGGTGGAGATCTGGCGACTGTCGATCCGGGATACCTTTCCCAATACCGGGCTCGCCGCTTGGCGAGCACGACGCCTCAAGGGAAACCACTCGACCCCGTCTCCTGGAACTCCGAGGCCGCAGCGCTGAAGACCATGTTCGATGCGGCCGTCCTCCTGCGTCTGCGCCCTGACAACCCGACCGAACATCCGGCATTGCAATGGTCCTTCAAGGGTGCCGCAGCTGCGTCCGAAGAGCCCAAGTTCATCACGCTCGACCGCTTCCGTATTTTCCGGGACGACGGTCTGATGGTGACCAGATCGCCGTTGCGCAATGCCGCCTTCGCCGAAACCATCCTGACGTCCGGCATGCGTCTCTACGAATGCAGCAGGATGCCGGCATCGGCTGTTCCCTCTCGCGCCGAAAGCACCGGTGGTCGAGCGTTCACCTATCCGGTCCCTGCGATCGATGGAAAGGGCTATCGCGCCCGGAAAGTCCCCGTCGGCATCCACGCGTTCCGTCGCCTCCAAGCATATCAGCAACTCGAGCGACTGCCGGCGCTCGAACGCAAGGGGCTTTCAGCGTCTTTAACTCCGCTCTGGATCAACCAATCCGGCGGCCTCATGGGGATCGGCGGCTGGGAAAAGGTCTTCGAGAACGCATCCGAGCGATCGGGTATCAAGGTGACGCCGCACACCCTCAGGCACACCTTCGCGGTCTACATGCTCTGCGCGCTCCTGCGTCGGCATCACGACAGCATGAAGATCAAGGACGATGTCAGACGCCTCACGGAAGGCGGTCGCGGTGACGTCTACGCTACGATCTTCGGCGACCCCCTCCGCGCCCTCCAGCGTCTCCTGGGACACAAGCACTACGAAACGACCTTCATCTACCTCGACATCCTCAGCGCAGACGATTTCGTCATCGACGAGGCACTGCGGATCTTCGAGGATACCTTGGGATCGGAGGAGGACTATCTTGACCTCATCCGCTGAGAACAGGAACGACGCGTCCGATGAAAATCTCCCGCCGAGGCGCGGGCGGCCGCGGCGGAAAGTCCCGAGTCTCGACCGTGGAGGTGTTCTCCAGTTCCCCACTCGGTCGAATCCGAAAGATTGGCGGCATCGCCATTTCGAACGCAAGAACCCCCTGAACTGGGACTTCGCTTCGCTGCGTCCCGCCCTCGGGAGGGCCATGCTCGATGCGGTCCACAGGATGTCCGGACCCGGCAAGGCCATCGCCACCGGATCGACGGCCTTGGCCTACCAGACACAGAGCAAGCCCTTTTTCCTCTGGCTGGCAGAAACGGAAAAGGACGCGCGAGGTCAGGAGCCCGGCAAGGAAGACACGATCCTCGATCCTCAGATCGTCGAGGACTTCCGCATAGCCATGGACCTGCGTGCGACGCTGGGAGAAGTCACCGGCACCACCGCCTATGCCTACAAGGCCGCGCCGCTAAGGATCCTGCGACAGCTGTATCTCGAGGACGCGGCGGTATTGGGTCCGGGTTGGCGTGACGAGGACTTCCTTCCCGGCGAGCGGATCGACGATACGAAGCCCAACGCACCCTATTCGCTCGCCGAATCACAGCGCATCATCTCCGCCTGTGCGGCCATACTGCACCGAACTCACGATAGTGGCGACCCCGGGGACAGGGCGGCCATGGAGATCGCCGCCTTCGTCATCATCGGCCTGAAGCTCGGGATCGAGCCCGAATGCCTTCCCGTGCTCACGCTGGCGAATCTCAGGACCGATGGGCGGCGCATCAAGGTGCGCTACATCAAGCGACGCGGCGGTGGCGGGAATGGATTTCGCAAGAGCCGGACCACCAACCCGAGCGACGGCAGCATCGACACTGAGGAGGAGGCCATCGCGGATGGGACCTCGTTCCGGGAAGCCGCGGGAGCCCTCGCTCTCCTGCGGGATCGAGCCAGAAAGAGGCAGGACCAGGATGGCGGAACCGACGATGCGACACCGCTGTTCACGTTCCACTGCGCCGCCGATGCCTTCAGGGCGTTCAGCGACCATCTCAACGAGAGCGGCCTGCGAGATGATCACGGCGGGCGATTGCCGATCGTCAGGAACAGGCTGCGCCCGACCTGGCGGACGCAGCGCACGATCAGGCATGGAGGCCGATTGTCAATCGACAGGTCGGACAACTCGGCCGACGTGCGCGCCAAGCACTATCTCGACAACGACCGTATCCGACCCTTTCTCGAGAATGCGGTCCTGGACGCGCAGGCGCAGGCCTGGGACCACGCGCTCTCCAGGCGGGTCATCGATCTTCCGAACGACGCATCCGAGGATCAGGTATCGGCAGCCGCACAAAAGGCCGAAGTCGCCGAGAACGACATCGCAACCGCGCTGTCCGGCGAGCAGGACCTGTGGCTCGCCAGCTGCCGCGACTTCACAAATTCCCCGTTCGACAAGCCGGGAACGCCCTGCTCAAAGGCCTTCTTCGGCTGCGTGGTCTGTCCTAACGCTCTGATAACGCGTCGATCCCTGCCCGCGATCCTCGGCTTCCGGGCGCATGTCGAGCGGCGCCGCGACGAGATGGGGTCACCCGAGTGGGAGGCCCTGTACGGCGCTGCGTGGCGTGAGATCACCCATGCCATCCTCCCCCAGTTCGACCAACGCACCGTCGCAGAGGCGGAAGCGATCGCCAGGGGGCTGGACATGCATCTCCCTCCCGAGATGCTGCAATGAACGCGCATGCCGGCCATATCCGGGCTCAAGATGAGCGCGGCCAGCGGTCGCCCCACGGCGAATCGCCCATCCTCCTGCGTCGTCCCGACCTCAAGGGACGGTTCGGCGCGATGGTCTGGGACCTGACGGAGACGGATCACCATTCCGGCCGTGTCGAATCGATCTGCCGGATCGACTGGAACGACGTCGCCGCGAACCACCCGGGCTGGCTCGCCACCTGCAAGGAACTGTGCTGGCACCGGTTGAACACGCCGCTGGCGACCCAGAAGACGATCGGCAGCTACCATGCCTCACGCGAGCAGCTGAGGATGAAGCGGTTCCTGCGTTGGCTGGACGTCAAGCACCCCGATGTCGCGGGTCCTCTGGACCTCCGCCAGCGGCACGTCCACGAATATCGCGTATGGCTGGAGAACCATGGCCCGGAAGATGCAGTCAATGCCTCCGGCGCGAATGTGCGGACGGGTTCTTCCTGCAGCCCGCAGACGGTCTGGAGCTATCTCCTCCCGATAAAGGCGCTCGACGTCTTCCGTGAACGCCTGAGTTCCCCACTGCCATTCTCTCCCTACGACGGCAACCTGACCGCAAAGATGCTGGGTGCCGGCGAGACCAGCGAGGAGAACACCACCGAACCCCTTCCGGACGAGGTCATCGCGACGCTCATCGACTGTGCGCGACGCTATATCGAGCACTATGCACCCACCGTGCTTGCGATGCGGGAAGAGATGCACGCATTCTGGGACGATGGCAGGGCCGATTTTCCCGGTTGGAAGACAAAACCCGGCCCCTGCCCCGAGACGGGCATCACCTGGATGCCGGACCGCAAGAAGGCGGCGCACCATCTCTATCGCGAGGAACTCGGCCATCTTGTCGCCGCCTGCCTCATCGTGATCCTCTACCTGTCCGGAATGAGGCCAGGGGAGGCCAGTAACCTCGATTCCGACTGCCTCGACCGTCCCGTCGACAGGGCTACCGGCCTCCGCGACCGCTGGCGCATAAGCGGCATACCGCTCAAGAAACGCGGCAAGGGCAAGGAAGGCAAGCCTCCACCCGTGGAATGGGTGGTCCCGGATATCGTCGCCCAGGCCGTGCAGATGCTGCAGAAGCTTCTGGCGCCATACCGCGCGATGCACGGGTCGGATCTGCTCATGCTGAGCAAGGATGCCTTGCGCAAGCCCAAGTCGCGAGACAGGAAGCTACAGCGTTCGTCGAAGACTGGCTATCCACTGTCCGTCACCTCCATTGGTAGCCTGGTCAACCTGTTCTACGAACGGGCGAGATGGCAGCGGGACGCGATCGCCCAGACAGACCCGAGCGTCAACCAGGCGCCCGATTATCACATCAAGCCGAGTCAGTTCAGGCGCACGCTCGCGAGGTTCATCGCGAGGCAGCCTTTCGGCATCATCGCCGGACGCCTCCAATATCATCATGTCTCGACGGCCGTCTTCGAAGGATACGCCGGCTCCATCTCCGACACCTTCGCGCTCGATGTCGAAGACGAGCGCATCCTCGCGGGCATCGACATCCTCGAGGAGATGAGGAGCGATGCCCGGGCAGGTTGGCGGGCCGGTCCGGGCGCCAGCCGCGTGCTCGCTGAATGGGAGAACGTGCGGGAAGTGGGCCTCGCATCGGCCGTGGTGGACACGTCCTCGAAAGGAGCGGTGCTCGACAACAGCGTGCGCAAGCTTGTCCAGACGGTCCATGTTGGCAGCCTGAGCTACTGCGTGTTCAACGTGAGCAACGCGCTCTGCCTGACCGAGCAGGAAAAGTCCTCACCGGGCGCATCCCCGGCGATAAGCATGTGCTCTCCGGACAAGTGCGCCAATTCGGTGATAGCGCCCTGCCACGTTCCCAAGTGGCAGGGCCTGCTCGACGAAGTCCGAAGACTAACCGGAACCGCCCGGAGCGGACCGCAGAAACAGTCACTCCGGACCGCCGCCGAGAGATACGAAGGGGTGATCGCCAAGGCACAGGGAGGTGGAAATGGAAAAGATTGACCAGACCTCCTTCGAGGAACTCAGAAAGGACAATGCGGACCGCCTTCACGAACTCGACGTGCTGGCGGGAGGAGGCGACCTTCGCGGAACGGAAACGACCGAAAGGACGATCCGGGCCGGAATCGACCGCTTCTGCCGCGGGACCACGCAGACGGACGGCTCCTGGACGGTCGTCAACCTGGTCGAGGAGACCGGCGTCCCGCGGCCGACGCTCTATCGTTACAAGCGCGAACTCGAACTCTTCCAGAATCTCGGCGCATCGGCTCCGCACGGCGGCGCGCGCGAAGAGCTGAAACGCCTACGGAGCGAATTGGCGGCAGAACGCGAGGCGGCGAAGGCGGAACGCGCGCGGCACCGCAATGCCGAAGCCGTCCTTGTGGAACGCATCCACGCACTATCCCTACTGGTGGCTTCGGCGATGGGAGAGGATTCGCTGCCGCGAATGATCGAACTCAGCAAGCCGCCCGAATAGATCGGAGCTCAGGAAATGTCGCTGGTGATGGAAAACGGGTAGGAAACGCCTATCCTGATGAGGTGGAAGAGAAGGGGAAAAGCAGATGACGCATGCAGCGACCATTGCCGACGACCGGCTCGAGGCCGCCCTGGCCCTTCCAGGCGCAAGGCGTTCCCTGCGCGTGGCGATCGGTCATCTGAACGTGTCCCTTCCCGACAGTGTGAGCGAGCAGGAGCTGCTCGGCTCGCTACTCGACATCCAGCCTTTCTCCAGGGACAAGGTCTGCGTCCGAGAATTCCTCAACGAGGCCGAACTCGAGACGCTGTCCGACCTCGTGACATCGGGGGCCATCAGCTACGACCAGCTCGCCGATGCCGCTTCGCTGCACCTCCCTTCCGGACACGAGACGAGGAGGTGGCTCGATGACCGCAAGGGCCTCTGAATGGCGCAAGCTCCTCGACAAGGCGCTCCCGGCGCTGGATCACGTGTTCGGCGCGCAACCGGAGAAGACGGATAGCCCCGACTGGACGCTCGGAGGCGGCACCGCGATCGCCATCCAAATCGACCATCGCATATCCTACGACATCGACATCTTCGTGCCGGGCACTGCGCTCAGGAACTTCGTGCCCGCGAACAATCCTGCCTCACGCGGCATTTCCGAACGCTTCCAGTGGCCGGGTCACTACCTGAAGTTCGAGCTCGACG
>Ga0163111_10003189_pt1 | contig 10541 bp, 10 predicted proteins | sample CRUFie1St18metaG_FD_109645 | JGI IMG/M metagenome (GOLD analysis project Ga0163111, IMG submission 109645) | Marine microbial communities from the Costa Rica Dome - CRUD Field 142mm St18 metaG | ecosystem: Environmental > Aquatic > Marine > Oceanic > Photic zone | place: Costa Rica: the Eastern... | reverse complement strand
CCCAAAAACGCAATGTCAAACATATACAATTATTTAATTCCATCGAGCAATCCAATTATATCCGTTAATACTGAATAGATTATATATGTAATTATATATAAGATGCGAAGCATTATGAATGAAGTAAGCAAATATATTGGTACTGCTGTGATTATTTTAGTATTATTATTAATCATATTAAGAACACTAAATTGGCAAACGGATGTAATCAATCGGATGATGACTACACGCGAAGGATTTATGGGTGAAAGTGATAGTGATAGTGATAGTGATAGTGAAAGTGAATGCGATGAGGATGATACACGAGACAAAATTGAACAATTATATAAAGCATCAAAAAAACACAAAGATGTTAGTAAAGAACACAGTTCTCAAGGTCCATTTGGAGCATTAAAATATTATAAAGACCACTATGATAGTGATGATGGATGGGATAGTGAAACCGATGAACTAAAAAAAATATGTTTTAAAATGAAAAAAAAATCAAAAAGAACTGAATATGCAAAGGATATAGACAATATCATAGGTGGTTCATCTATGAATATTAAAACGGGTGGTGGTGGTGGTGGATTTTTTTAAATCAATGAATAAATTCAGCACTGTTTGAATGTTTCACATTACTACTAGCAACACCACGAGCATCATACATGTTATCCAATGGCGTTTCTAAACCTATATATTGTCCTTGTTGATCATGAGCAGGAAATCCATTTTTATTATATGGAGGGTCATCTCTACCCGCGTCTAATAATTTAGTTTCGTAGTCGGGATGAACATCCGGCAGTCCTCCCTGCATATTTTCGGGACTAGGGCGAGCTTTGTAAATTCGCTCTCCCTGCGTATTATAGACCTCTTGTAAATAGAGGATAGGACAGCGAATTCCTTGACTCCGCTGCCACTTCATAAATTCAACATATTCTTCCAAATTATTGAATTTTAATGGATTTACGCCCGGAATATTGGCTAATTTAGAATTACTTAAATATAGGGTGGAACCGCGTTGAATTAGAACATTGGGACATCTATCAGATATATCCGTAAACCCTTCAACTTTGGGTTGTGTTATAAATGAGTATAATCCAAGACCAAAAAGGATTAATATAACTATAAATTTAACAATGTACATTATATATAATAATATAGATATTTTATATAATGAAGTTTGTTAGTATTCTTAAAGACGGTGATAAATTTGATAAGTTAGTGAAAGATACACCGGCTCTTGTTAAATTTTTTCACCCAAGCTGTGGTCACTGTAAAGATATGGCGCCTCACTGGGATTCACTTAAGGATAAATTAAAGGAGCATCATCACAAAAATATCAATGTTATTGAGGTTCATGCGGATACACTTCCGGAAATTAAAAGTGATTGTGCTAAAAATATTCTAGGTTACCCTACAATTATGGAGGTGAAAAAAGAAGGCAAGGCGGGACGCGAACACAAGGGAGAACGACACACAGATGCGTTACACAAATTTTTCTTGGAAACGTTTGTAAAAGAAATGAAGGGTGGTGGTATTAAACGCAAATTATCACGAAAAACGAAAAAATCACGAAAAACCAAGAAAACACGAAAGGTTAAGAAAACACTTAAAAATAAAAAACGTAGAAAGTGTAAATCAATCCGCAAAAGAAAGTATTAATTACGGCATAAAAAGGTATCCGCCAGCAGTCATAAGTGCCAGTCCAATAGCCTTAGATATGGTGAACTGATTCATATTCATTAAGTAGACCGCACCACCCGAGACCGCCATAGAAATCATAAACCCAGAGAGACGCATCGTTTCAACGGCGTGATATTGGAGTAGTGACGACGCAAACACACGAACGCTTGTTCCGAATAGACCCAGACCAGCAAGACCCAGCCATTCGGTATTAGAAAGGTTCCTTAATTCCACAATTGGATTTTTACCGTTGTCAAAAAACATAACTAAAGAGACGATGAATAAGAAACTAGCAGTTAAATCAAAGAGAACCAAAGCAGTGGGGCTTATTTTTTTCACAATGTGTTTTGCGTAGGCCGAGGTCACCCAACCAACTATTGCTACAATAGTGTAAAAAATATAAACCGCGTTTTTGTGTTTTAATACACTCATTATATATTATAGGTTATACAAAAATGTATAAGCTATAAAATTGAATTAGATACATTATTAATAATAATGTATTAACAAATGGTTTCATACAGATTACTCAGTTTTGCGACTTCTGATGAGCAGATGAATCAAGAAGAAAATGAAAGCAGTAGTGATAGCAATGAAGAACGCGGTTATGACTCCGATTATGAACGACCGGCGGCTCGTAATAAAAAGGATAACAAGGAATTCTTGGTTCAAATGTTCGGTATTAATGAAAAGGGTGAAACAGCCTCTATCTTTGTAACGGGATATACACCATTCTTTTATGTAAAAGTTCCCGAAGAGTGGAAATCCACAGACAAGCACGATTTCATCAGTAAGCTTAAAAAGGCTATGGGGGAGTATTACGGAAATAGCATATTCAGCACTAAATATGTAAATAAAAAAAAATTGTATGGTTTTGACGGTGGAATTACACACAAATTTCTATTAATTCAGTTTAAAAATGAAATTGCAATGAAAAAAGCCAAGAACCTCTGGTATACAACTGGTAAAAATCGTAAATTAAATCCGTGTGGATACCTAGACACGTATATTTATGAGGCAAATATTCCTCCACTACTTCGTATGTTTCATCTCCGTAAAATGAGTCCATCCGGTTGGATAGAATTACCAAAAGAAAAGACAACTGTTCGTAAATATCATTCAACGAGTTGTAAATATGAATACACAATTAATTATCGTAATATTAAACCGCTTCCAAATAAAGAGTCGCGAGTGCCATATAAAATAGCTAGTTTTGATATTGAGGCGTCTAGTAGCCATGGCGATTTCCCGTTGGCGAAAAAAGACTATAAAAAACTGGCAACCAATATTATCGATGTGTGGGACTGTGAATATGATAATCAAGATACACTGCGTTCAATTATTTTAACCGCATTTAAGATTCCAGGTTACGGCGTCGATGATATTGATTTGGTATATCCGGTAGTACAACTCGATGAAACGCAAATAAATAAACTATTTAATGAATGGGTAAATATTAATCTGGACAGGATTGATATTAGCGATTTTAATGACAATGAAGGTGACGCCGAAGAAGAGCGAGAGTGCGATGAAGGTTCAGTAAATCTGGATTGTGAAGAGGGCTCGCGCAATAACTTTTCATTCAAGAAAAAAGGAAATGAAAACATTCGCAAAGGGTCGGTAATAAATTGGCTAAACGACGCCAAGATAAAACGTGATATAAAGTTGGCAAAATTAACCAAATCACTGGATGCAAAATTTCCAGGATTAAAAGGCGACGAAGTAACATTCATAGGAACGACGTTTATTCGGTATGGTGAAGAAGAACCGTATCTCAATCATTGTATTGTGAAAGACACGTGCAACAAACTACCACAAGTTAAAAACTCTCTCATTGAAAGCTATCGTACCGAGAAAGATGTCTTGCTTGCGTGGAGCAAACTAATTAGATCCGAAGATCCAGATATTATTATTGGATACAATATATTTGGTTTTGATTACAGTTTTATGTACGACCGCGCGGTTGCGTTGAATTGCGAAGATAAGTTTATGGAAATGTCACGCAACAAGGGCGAGTCTTGTAAAAGCCAAAAATGGCAGGATGGAAGACAAATACAAGGTCTCGAAGTTAATTCCATATTTATTGCCAGTGGACAACATGATATTAAATACGTTAAAATGCCTGGACGCCTTCAAATAGATTTATATAACTTCTTTCGCCGTGAGTATCAACTGACCAAATATAAACTGGACTATGTTTCGGGATATTTCATCGGTGATAAAGTATCCAAAATAGAACATATTGATGATAAAACAAAAATATACAGTAACAATCTTACCGGATTAGAAAACAACACATTTATTAGTTTTGAAGAAGAAGCTCATAGTGTAGACCAGTATAAAAATGGTGCAAAGTTCGAAGTCTTTGATATAAACGCAGACGATGGAACATTTTATATTCATAGTCACGAAACACCAGATATGACAAAAAAGGTTCGTTGGGGGTTGGCAAAGGATGATGTTACTCCACAGGATATTTTCAGAATGACAAACGAAGGTCCAAAAGAGCGTTCGCTAATTGCGAAATACTGTATTCAGGATTGCAACCTCGTTCACCACTTGTTAAATAAAATAGATGTGATTACTGGTTTTGTAGAAATGGCAAGTCTGTGTAGTGTTCCGTTGGACTTTCTTGTTATGAGAGGACAAGGAATAAAACTAACGAGTTACATTGCGAAGAAATGTCGTGAAAAAAATACACTGATGCCGGTTATTGATAAATCAACCGACAATGGCGGCTACGAAGGTGCCATTGTATTGGACCCGAAATGCGATTTATATCTAGACGACCCGGTTGCCTGTGTGGATTATAGCTCTCTGTATCCGTCTTCTATGATTAGCGAGAATATATCACACGATAGTAAAGTCTGGACTAAAGAATACGATTTGTTAGATACGTTAGTAAAAGAGACGGGTGAAAAAGACGAAGACGGCAATTACATTTACGACAATCTGCCAAATTATAAGTATGTGGATGTGACCTACGATACATATCAGTGGAGACGCAAAAACGGTAATGAAAAGGCCGCTATGGAAAAGGTAAAGGTGGGATATAAGACATGTAGGTTCGCACAATTTCCCGAAGGCAAGGCGGTGATGCCTTCGATTCTAGAAGAGTTGCTCCATGCGCGTAAGGCAACTCGTAAGCTCATCAAAAAAGAAAAAGACGATTTTATGAAGAACGTCTTGGACAAGCGCCAGCTGAGTATTAAGTTAACGGCGAACTCTCTTTATGGTCAGACTGGCGCCAAGACCAGCACATTTTATGAGAAGGACTGTGCTGCGTCAACTACCGCAACAGGACGTAAGCTGCTGGTCTATGCGAAACGCGTTATTGAGGAGGCGTATAATAATATCGTAGTTGAGACGAAGAACTATGGTAAGGTAAAAACATATGCGGAATACGTATATGGCGATACTGATTCGGTGTTCTTCAAATTTAATCTGCGTGAGTTGGACGAAACACCTATAATTGGCAAAAAAGCATTAGAAATAACCATTGAACTCGCCAAGCAAGCAGGTGAGTTGGCAAGTAAATTCTTGAAAAACCCACACGATTTAGAGTATGAAAAGACGTTCTTGCCATTTTGCTTGCTATCCAAGAAACGATACGTGGGTATGTTGTATGAGGATGACCCCGAAAAATCCTATCGTAAGTCAATGGGTATCGTTTTAAAACGTCGCGACAATGCACCCATCGTAAAAGATGTTTACGGCGGAATAATAGACATTCTTATGAAGGATAAAGACATTACGATGGCCGCAAAGTTTCTAGATAAATGTCTTCAAGCAATTGTTGATGAAAAATATCCAATGGATAAATTGGTAATTACAAAATCGTTGCGAAGTGGCTATAAAAATCCTAGTCAGATTGCGCACAAGGTCTTGGCGGACCGTATTGGAAAGCGCGATCCTGGAAATAAACCAAGTAATGGAGACCGCGTTGCCTTTGTCTATATTGAGACGCCGAATAAGAAGGCTCTTCAAGGAGACAAGATTGAAACTCCCGAGTTCATAGTGGAGAATAATATAAAAATTAACTATACGTTTTATATTACCAATCAATTGATGAAGCCGATCCAGCAAGTATTCGCCCTTGTCCTTGAAAAACTCCCTGCGTTTAATGCAAAAATGGGCACCAACTGTAGATTATGGAAGAATAAATTAAAAAAATTGCGTAAGGATTATCAACTTGATGAAACCTATAATAAAAAACTAGAAGATCTTCGAGTAAAAGAAGTGAAGTCCATCTTATTTGATAAATATTTGTTACAAATTTCAAAGAAACAAACAGGAGATAGAGATATTTCGTCCTTTTATAAATAAATCTCAATATCTCGTGTAAGATGAATCGTAACTTGTTCTATGTGTTAAGGTATTATTACCAGCATTGTTATTACTCCAGATATTAGTGCTATTTATTTCGGTAGGGGGTTCCAATGTATATTCAAGCGAAATACTAGGTGAATCAGTAAGATTATTTAAAATGTCATTTGCGATTTGTTCGGCTATATTTGTCAATTCAACATTGATCGTTGACATATTTTCTTCTGAATTGTTTGTTCTGCGAGTTGAATTGCGACGATTTCTATTGGAATTACCCTCATTATTAGAAGGTGTATTAGAAGGCGTATTAGACGATGTATTAGAAGGCGTATTAGAAGGCGTATTAGAAGGCGTATTAGAAGCTGCATTAGACGATGTATTATTCCGTATATCATGACGACACATTGGACAAACAGAACTGCGATTGAACCATTGATATAGATTGGTCCGAGTGAATACGTGACCACAATGAATAATTTGGGTAACTTCGTCATTATCATTAAAAGTTTCTCTCGTAATTGGACACACTGTATTTTGAGGTCTTTCTATATTTGAATAGATGGTACTCCGCGTTGCGTTATGTATTTCTAAAGCAGATGGTATATCAGGTCTTCTATTTGTTACACGCGATGGAGTAAATAAATTACCCAATTGTATAATTGGGGTATTTTCCATATTTGTTGAGCGAGTGGCCTGTTGTCTATTCATTCTTCCAACAGATTGATTTATTGGGATTGTGTTTATAGAGCCTTGTCCACCAGTATTTGTAAAGTAGCTATATGGATTTGATTGAGATGAACGTTGATTGATTATGAGGCGTATGTTTCGTTCTTGGTGGTTCATTAGATTCACCATATTGTTCAACAAGCGACGACTCATAATTACATCATCAATGTAACTATTTTGCATATGTAATACTATTATATAAATATGTTTAAATAAATGTTTATAAATAACCTATAAGATAATGTCACATGAATATGACGATTACAAAGATAAGGGGCTCACGGGATTGGCGAATGTAGGCAATACATGTTATCTTAATTCGTGTATGCAAGTATTATCACACACATATGAACTTAACGATTTTTTTAAAAAGGAGAATTATAAAAATAAAATAAATCGCAAACCAGAATCCGTTTTACTAATAGAATGGAACAAGCTCCGCGAGATGATGTGGAGTGCAAATTGCACTATTGCGCCGCATGGTTTCGTTCAATCCGTTCAACAAGTTTCTATTTTGAAAAACCGCGACATTTTTTCTGGTTATAATCAAAACGATATCCAGGAATTTCTAATTTTTGTTATTGACTGTTTTCATAATGCCTTGTCGCGAGAGGTAGAAATGCAGATAACGGGCGACGTACACAACGACACTGATAAATTAGCAAAAATATGTTACCAGATGATGAATACGATGTATACCAAAGAATACTCTGAAATGTTAGATATATTCTACGGTATTCACATTTCACGCATTACTTCGTTAGAAGATAACGTCTTGTCTGATTTACCAGAACCGTTTTCTATCCTGAGCTTACCAATACCAAATAAAGATTCATTATCCCTGTTTGAATGTATGGATGAATATTGTAAGAAGGAGGAGCTGTTCGGTGACGAAGCGTGGTTTAACGACGAAACCAATGAAAAAGAGGACGTTCACCGCGGTATTATATTTTGGAGTCTACCAGAGATTTTGATCATTGATTTAAAGCGATGGAATGAAAACGGACAGAAAAATCACAAGCTAGTGGACTTTCCGAGAGATAATGTGGATTTATCAAAGTATGTTTATGGTTACAATCGTGAAAGCTATGTGTATGATTTATATGGAGTGTGTAATCACTCGGGCGTATCTGATGGAGGACACTATCACGCTATTATTCGCAATGCTAACGGAAAATGGTATAACTTTAACGACACACTAGTAAATGAAATATCTGATGCCGAAATCGTAAATCCATCTTCATATTGCTTTTTCTATCGTAAAAAAAAATAACTAATTAAATATATATATGGCTAAAAATAATGAAGTAGATATTCCAGATGTAGATGAAACAAAAGAAACTTCTGTTCCCGATGAAAAACCAAATGAAATTGAACCAGAACCAGAAAAGGGATTTTTCGGATATTTAATTTCATTTATAAAAAACAATGCGTTTGTAGTAATTTTAGTTGTAGTATTATTAGGATATGTATTTCTGTTTTCATCTTTAGGAAACAGAAACAGAGCCTATATGAGAGCAGGATCATTTCCGACACCCGGAGCATTTCCTGGAAGCGGTTTTTCTCCGACACAGAATGCATCGCCTTTTGGTTCCATCGCAAACACGATTAAGACTGGCGCCGAATCCGCAAAAGAAACAGTAAAAGAAAATGGTAGTGGTCTAGGAGACAGCAGTAAGGGTAAATACCTGATGGAATTATTATTGTGGTCTATATTCGTTCTTTTAATATTATTAAATGGTGTTCTCTACATATTTAATGTTGATGTTATAACAAGTATTAAAAACTTATTCGGAAATATTCCTGAAGTAGAGGTAGTTGTCGACACGGACGGGTTAAAAACACCTATCCCGGGACGTAAGAAAGAGGTTTATCATATTCCAGGAAATCATTATGATTATGAATCTGCTAAAGCTATTTGTAAAGCTCGCGATTCGGAATTAGCCACTTATGAACAAATTAGTAAGGCATTTGAGAAGGGCGCCGATTGGTGCGGCTACGGTTGGTCAGAAGGGCAAATGGCCTTATTTCCGACCCAGACAGAAAAATGGGAAAAACTCCAAGAAATAGAAGGTCATGAAAATGATTGTGGACGACCCGGTATCAATGGTGGATACATCGACAATCCTAACGTTCAATATGGAGTGAATTGTTATGGATTCAAAACACCCATCACTCTGGAAGAGGCGCAACTCATGGCAGAAACCTCTCTTTATCCCAAAACACAAAAAGAATTAGATTTTGAAAAGAAGGTGGAATATTGGAAAACAAAAATCCCCGACATTTTACTAGCACCATTTAACCATAACAATTGGAGCATATTTTAATTTACAATCGTAATAATACAATCGTAATAATACAATCGTAATAATACAATCGTAAACCAATAATATAATAATGTTTATCCGTTATTATATTAACGACGTTTACTAGTTTTGTTTCTGGTTCCTTTTTTTGGGTTAAGTTTTAATCGTTTTCGACTTTGTTTTTTAGTATTAATCTCTGCTAAATTAAAAAGACGGTCATATAATGTGTTATCAATGATTTTCTCGGTTTTTTCACTGTAACGCGGTGTAAGTTTGTCTTGAATAAAAAGCAGGCCAGCAGGCACAGCTAAATCATCAAATAGTGAACTCACCTTGTTGAGCGTTTTTTTTTGAGAATTAACTGTTACAATAGCAGGATTATCAGTATTTAGTAATATATTGTTTACTTTGAAGCCACCACATATCGTTTCATCTGAAGAGTTTTTAGTAATAATTAAATCGTCTAAACCAAATGACATATATAATAAGCCCCTAATATTTACTTTTGATAAGAACGTTTAATTTCATTTACTACCTTTACATCACGTGAGTTTTTGATAACACCCATAATCGTATTTACATCGTCTTCACTTGAAATACATTGTTCTAAACAAGATTTTATATACGTTAGAGTGAGATTGGCACTCTGCTTGCTAGTCGCAAATTTCAAAGTTCCATTGTTAATGTTTATTGTGGTACTATTCAAATTTTCGGTTTCCACAAAATCTAATATTGTATCACTTATTTCGGCACGTTGTAGCTTCATCTCCTTCATTTTATCATTTAACTGCTTAATTTCGTTATCTATAGTTACCCATTTTTTGATATTTGCTTCAAACTCATCCATATAACATAGTGTGATAGTTCTATTTAGATTAATTAATAAAATGTATATAATCACACATTCATAACCAATACGCAATAAAGCAGTATAAATCTTGTTGTAACAAATATTATTTCAACAAGATTTAACTATGTTTTTAAAGCTTCAGTGATTTCTTAACATTTTTAAAACCATTAGATATCATCTTCTTGTTCTTACGCGTTCTGTTCTGGAAGAACTGCTGAAGTGTCAGAAGACCGAACGGAAGAATAGCGGTAGAAATCGCATTACCACCCTTCATCGAACGAGTCTTGCGACGACGCGTCTTATTCTTCTTGCTCACCTTTCTTTTGCCGGTCTTGTATCGGCGTTTTTTACCACCACCCACCGCGCCACTCATACTAAGTAAATCGCCACCTTTCATTATATAATAATAATAGAAAATATCATATTGTCTTAAATGGTGTCTTATTACGGATAAGTAAAATAAATATGCCTAAATGTAACAGGAAACTGATAATAACAAATATCAGCGACAAGTAAATATATGGATATATTTCAACTAATATAGCATCAATTAGCGGCGACATTAAATTTTTAAGTTCATTTTTAACATCATCCCTCCTAATTATTTCTATACATTGATCAATAAGAGAGTTTTTCATAATAATATTAATAGCTATATAATTAATATT
>Ga0163111_10003186_pt1 | contig 10548 bp, 9 predicted proteins | sample CRUFie1St18metaG_FD_109645 | JGI IMG/M metagenome (GOLD analysis project Ga0163111, IMG submission 109645) | Marine microbial communities from the Costa Rica Dome - CRUD Field 142mm St18 metaG | ecosystem: Environmental > Aquatic > Marine > Oceanic > Photic zone | place: Costa Rica: the Eastern... | reverse complement strand
TGGTTGCGATCCGCTCGAAAATGATGATGAATTTCTATCCGTTCAGCTCCGTGTAGACCACGACTTAAATGACGAAATAGTTATAACTTCTCTCACAAGTTATAACGACTTCGAACAAAAAGGCTCGGGAATGGATGGGGACGGTTCGATATTTCAGATTTACGAGCAATCTCACACCGGTGGCATGGAGACATTTTTCCAAGAATTTAGGCTGACCGGCAATTACAGCAAAGGAACCTGGGTTGTGGGTGCTAATTACGAGGATATGGAAACGTCGGACGTGTTCATGCAATCCTATGGCGAATCATCGGTAAATCCAATTTTTGGTTTTATCGATTACGGTCCCACTTCACCAGCGAGCTTCCAAGATGTGGAGACTTGGGCTATTTTTGCAAATATAGAGTATAGCCTTACAGAGACAGTTACTGCGCAAGCTGGTCTTAGATACACTGACCAAGAGCGTGACTTCAGGGGATGCACTTTTGATGGAGGAGATGGAACATGGGGATTTACCTCATTTCTAATTCAGCCCTTTCTCGGCTCAACTAATCCCCTTCAAGTTAACCCTGGAGAATGCGCAACGACGGGGCCCGCACCAGATTTTAATCCAGACCCTAATGGCCACCAGCTAAGTCTTAATGAAGACAATACATCTTGGAGGGTAGGAGTAAACTGGGCTGCAAGCGACGAAACCCTCGTTTATGCCAATATAAGTAAAGCCTACAAGAACGGACAATTCCCCACGCTTCCAGGCTCAGCTATATCCCAACTTCAACCGGTCGTTCAGGAAGAACTTCTTGCGTACGAGATAGGAACTAAGGCAACTCTTGCTGATGGAAGTCTGCAGATAAACGCAGCAGCTTTTTACTATGATTACACTGACAAGCAAATCCTGGGTGCCTTGGAAGATGCCGTATTCGGCTCTCTCCCTGCCTTGGTTAACGTTCCTGAATCTAGTGTGAGAGGGTTTGAGTTTGTCGCCACATGGATGCCAGTTGAGGGGTTAACAATCTCTCCCTCAGTTAGCTTCGCTGACACCGAGGTTGAGGGGACGTTTAGAAATTTTGACGCATTCTTCGGTGGAACGAATTCCGGAACGAAGAATTTTTCTGGCCAAGATTTCCCTCAGGCACCTGAGCTGCAAGCAAATCTCGCTATTGCTTATAACTGGGAAGTTTCAAATGGCTGGAATGCCTTCATCGCTACTAACCTTAACTATCAGGAAGAAACTAATTCGTTTTTTGTGGACGAGTGCAAAGAAACGGGGGTAACCTGCACACGCCGCGATGCTGGCCAGATCTCCGGAGATACAACCCTTCCAGTTCCTTCAAGAACGCTAGTTGATATCCGAGCAGGTGTTGAAAACAACAACTGGAAAGTATGGCTTTGGGGTCGTAACATTACCGATGAGTATTACTGGACTAGGCATAGCAAGGTTAATGACACAATTATCAAGCTCACTGCAAAACCGAGAACCTTCGGAATAACAGCTAGCTACGATATCTAATAAACAAGGCCCCAAATTGATGGGTTTATTTGGGGCCGCCCTACGCAAAAGTCAGCAAAAGAGTCTATACATGATCGCTCAATTCTCTGGCGCACCAAGAATTAAGATAAGTCTTTTCTGTTCCCCGAAACACATGAGATCGTATGAAGGAATTTAGAACCGAGGTCAAGACTTGGTTGGCAAAGCACTGTCCCAATTCGATGAGAACAAAGGGAACAGAAAAAGATTGGGTTTGGGGCGGCAAGAATGCGGCTTTCTCCCATCCCGACGCCAAGCTTTGGTTAGAAAATATGGCTTCAAAAGGTTGGACATGCCCCACTTGGCCTAGCAAATATGGAGGAGGAGGCCTCTCATACGAGGAGAGCCTAGTTCTCAAGGAAGAGCTGAGAAGAATTGATGCCCGCCCACCCCTACTCTCTTTCGGGGTAGACATGCTTGGCCCTGTATTGCTTGAATTCGGCTCTGAAAAACAGAAACTGGAGCATTTGCCAAAAATTGTTCGCGGTGAAATACGTTGGTGTCAAGGTTACAGCGAACCAGGCGCAGGCTCTGATTTAGCAGGTTTGCAAACACGTGCAGAAGAAGAAGAAAATCACTATCTGATAAACGGCTCTAAAATATGGACTTCCTTTGCGCATCAAGCCGATTGGATCTTTTGCCTAGTAAGAACTAATTTCGAAGCCCCGAAACATGAAGGCATCAGCTTCATTCTATTCGACATGACGTCGGAGGGCGTCTCGGTAAAGCCTATCGAATTAATCAGTGGCTCCTCCCAGTTTTGTGAAACTTTTTTTGATAATGTCAGGGTGCCCAAATCAAATCTCGTTGGTGAAAAAAATGAGGGGTGGAAAATCGCCAAAAGGCTGCTTCAGCATGAACGCAACATGGTCGCGGGAATGGGATCGCGAGGAAAGAGCAAGAACCCTAAATTCACCATGGAGAATCAGGCAAAGACTTACCTAGGCGATATTGACAATAAGGTCTCGGATGACAAAGTCAGAGAGAAAATCACTCAGCATAAGATGGATAGTCAGGCTTTCTCACTAACTTTGAAACGCGCCGCCCAAGAGGCACAGACAAATTCTAACCCGTCACCAGCATCATCGATGTTTAAATACTTTGGAACAGAACTTAACAAGAGACGTTGGGAGATCATGATGGATATCGTAGGAACACAAGGACTTGGCTGGGACGGTGACCATTTTTCCGACAGAGAGCTAATGACAACAAGAGAATGGTTAAGATCGAAAGGCAACTCTATCGAGGGTGGAACATCGGAGGTGCAGCTCAATATTGTTAGTAAACGAGTGTTAAAACTTCCTGATTAACCTTTCAGGAAATTTTCTAACAAAAGCAACCAAATATATGAGGCGATAATATGGAAAGCGACCAGCAAATAGATGTTTATCTTGTTTGTAATGCAAGATACCACGACACCAACTTCGCTAGGCTAGAGTTGCTTAAGCTGTTAGCAGAAAACGAAAACATCAACACTAGAGTTGCTGACAGCTTTAGGGATGTTGAAGCGATAGCGAATTCAAAATTGCTTTTGACCTATACTTGTGATCTTCGTCCGACCTTGGACGAGCAAGAGGCTCTGTCTACGTTTCTTGAAAATGGCGGCAGATGGTTCGCGCTCCACGCAACTAATGCATTACTTGATTTTGTAGAAGGGAAAGCGGACACGCCCAATGTAGCTCCCAAATTTATGGAGTTGTTGGGAAGTCGTTTTATTGCTCACCCTGCAAATCAGAAGATTAAAATTAGAGTAACTGACTTGAAACACCCTCTGACTTCAGAAATTGAAGATTTCGAGGTCGAGGACGAGGAACCTTACTATTGCGAACCTACTGGCGAACAATTAGTTCTGCTGGAGGCTTCCTACAACGAGCCTTCGGTCGGTTATGTTCGTTCGAACTATGGTACCGACAGGGAAAGTCACCCTCAAATGTATATTCATAACTGGGGAGCAGGCTCCGTTCTATATCTCTCTCTGGGGCACTGCACAGGCAAACATGACATGAAACCACTCGCTGATATTGTGCCGGTTGTCAGAGGCTCTTGGAATTCGCCTACCTACTATGAACTGCTTCGGCGAGGCATCAATTGGGGAATCGGGTCTCTTAAATGAAAGAAACTCTTTCATAATAACTAATTCCTCTAAAGAAAGGTGCTCAGCTATCCTTAGACAAAATCGATCTTTTCGTTAAAATCTCTTTATACTAGTCAGGTGATCAGCAGCGCAGTTTTTAACTTTTCCTTTACTTAAATTTTATCATTTAAACCGAGAACTCTATGTTAGCTGCCGCGCAGCTTTCGCTCCAAAGCAGCTCACGAGTTTCGGGATTATCATAATTAGGTTCTAACGGGTATGAAAGAGCAGGTCCTTTCATAGCAGCCATGGTCATCCCTGGACCAACGAATTCTCCGGACTCGACGTCTTCGCCCGCTATACATCTAAGAATTCCTAAAGACCCGTCTTCGCCAGATTGCCCCATTTTCAAGTAGAGCTGAAACACCAAATCAACGAATCTTTGAATCAATCGATTGTTCTGCCCGCCTAAATCCTTTACCGTTGTATCTTGAAGTTCGGTTTGGGCTACCCCGGGATGCGCCACCAGCGCTTTTATCTTAGAGCCCTTCGCCTGAAGTTTATTGTGCAAACAAGCTGTAAAAGCCGCGTTAGCTAATTTTGTCTGTCCGTAACGACGCCACCTTCCTCCCGGAAAAACAAGCATTAAGCTTCCATTACCACCGAGGTTCCCGCCGTTCTTTTGAAGATATTTGGCCTCCAAACTTTTTACCATTAAACGTGCCATGCTAGAGTGGTTAACTATCCGCGCTTCCCCTTTTTCTAATTCGGCCTGTTCTATCAATGGAAATAATAACTTCGTAAGCAAGAAGTGAGATAAATGATTGGTTTGCATCTGAACGTCGAACCCGTCGTCAGTGGCCTTATCTTCAAGAGCCATAACGCCAGCATTATTGCATAGAACATCCAAACCGTTTTCACAGAGTTTTTGTACTGCTGGAATTGAATTTCGAACTGATTCAAAATCTTGGAGGTCGCAATCGACATGATGAACCAAGCCCGAGAGGTTTTCTTGATTTAGGCTCTCTAAAACATTTTTTGCTCTTTCAGAGGGCCTATTTAACATTATTACGGTAGCACCTAACGCGGCACAAGTTCTCGCTGCTACTAAGCCTGTGCCAGACGTCGTGCCCGTGATTGCAATCGTCTTGTCAGCAAGGCTAGGTAAAGTTTTTAAGAGCTCCTCGAAATAAATACTGGCCTTGCGAGCCGCCTTATTAGTTTGTGTCATTTTCTCAAGTCCTGATAGATTAATATCTCCAGAGGAAGATGAACCGCTAAGAAATCCTAGATATGCCCCGCGGACCCACCGTCAACCTCTATTGAAGTTCCATTGATATAAGACGCTGAGTTAGTACAAAGAAAGGCAACTAAGGATGAAACCTCCTCTGAGGTCCCATATCTTCCAACTGGTACCGTCCTGCCGTTGTTTTTAATAACTTGATCAACGGTAGAATTGTTTGCTGTAGCAATCTCTGCCGCCGCCCTCTCCCACATAGCGGTGTGAATTAATCCAGGCAAGACTGAGTTGACAAGCACCCCATCTCTTCCGTATTTCCTCGCTAGAGACTTGCTCATAGAAATTAGCGCTGCTTTTGTCGCGCCATAATCTATTAAAGCTGCGCTGGGGTACTTCGCAGCTGAGGAGGCGACCATTATAACCCTACCCCACTTTTTTTCTCGCATGTAAGGCAAAAACTCTCTTGTGCACCTGACTGCAGACATAAGATTCAATTGATGTAAATCTTCCCAGTCCTCATCTTCCATGTAGAGAAAGTTTCTTGAAGGAGAGGCACCCACATTATTGACTATAATATCTACACCATCTGTGAGTTTTTTTACTTCGGACAAAAATGCCTCCGTCCCCTTCTTCCCTCCAAGATCAGCAACAATCCCAGTTATATTTTCAGAGTGAGACGAGATCTCATCGAGAGAGTCCGAATTTCTAGCACAGCAAAACACCTCCGCACCCATGTCGGCTAACTCTCTGCTTATTGCTGCGCCAATGCCTAGACTGGCCCCAGTGACTATAGCTTTTCTCCCATTGAGATTAAGATCTATCAAACTACCCTCCCACAGATATTTTTCGATTATGGGGCACGAAAAAAAAACAAGCTAAGGTCAACGCTTCGCAACCGTCAACTTTTTTTGATACCACGCGCTACCAACTCATGCCGAGAAATTTTCCATTCTCCATTTACCCTTGTCATATCTGTCTTATAAGCACCCCAAAAGATTAAAGTAGTCTCCGCGTCCCCCGGGAAAAAATGAAGAGCCTGAACATCTGTTCGGGTATAAGCCTTATCTTCTTCAAACTCAGCAAAGGTGGGGCTCAACATATGCTGGGTATTTGCATACTTATCGATTGCTTCTTTCCACCAAGGATAATATTCATCAATACCGTGCATGTCGTTGGCTCCCATACCTACCACCACAACGTCTTTGGTGAAAAGCGCCCGATATCCTTCGTAATCTCTTTCATCAACGGTTGACGCATATCGAAGCATAACGTCCTGCACCGCCAAGCGATCCTCTAATTCGTTACTCATATCATCACCTCGGTTCTAGTCCTCTATCTTTCCTCTCCTGATTCATACGGACAGTGTCCGAACTTAATCTTGGAGTTTTTTCTTCTTCTTTTAACAATCCCATTCTATCTCTATGAGATTTGTCAGCATCAAACGATATCCATTTCTCGATTTGAACGGATATTATAGTCCTCAGGGGCGAATCAAGAAGCTTATAAAAAGCGTCTTCGCCCTCTTGGCTTTCTGGAGAGACTTTCTTTGACAGAGCTCTATAGAACCATTTCTTGGTCTCATCGTCATCATGGAACTCTGCTCTGCCCTTCGCAGTCAGTTGTCCGATTGGACATTCGGGGTCCTGAGAAGTTCTCCCGCTCACATTGACTGACACCCTGCTATCTCGCCTGATCGCTTCAGCCCTGTGTCGATGAGAAGCAAAAGTTATCCAAATCTTTTGATCGTGCCAAACAAACGAGTGAACCACACCGACCGGCCACCCATCCTTGGTCGCCCACATTAGAACACACTCCGGAGCGAGCCTCATAAGCTGCTCTCTTTGATCCGCACTGTGTCCGTAGATTGATACTATTTCATGATCTTCTGCTGCCATTATTTTCCCTCTTGAAAATCAAAAACCGCGCCTCAACGAAGCTTAATCAATTACAAAACATACCCTAAAAAATGCAGGATATAAACTAACATCGAATTGAAGAGCCTAAAAAGAATTGTGGAAAGCATTGAAACTAGTTCATTTTACGGCCCCGATCAGTTGAGATCTGAGGCACTCATGGTATGAGCTATATCGATTGCGTCCTCAAGAATCCGATCGATTCTTACTTGCGCCGCTTCACTGTAGACGAACCCCAGAAAGGCGCATTTCGAAAGTTCTATTGTTGCAGATAAGATCATCGGTTCGTCCGAAGGATCTACAAGCATTGTGAGTATGCCTGAGAAGAAGGAGTATTCTTCGAAAGCCTTCTCCTCCGAAAATAGTTCGCAAAGATCGACTATGGGCCGAGTCAGCTTTTCACTTATGATCTCTGAAAAATCTGGCATTTATCTTGGCTTTTTAAAAGTTTTCGGTTTCTATAGACAATCTTAAAGTTAAAAGAGCAAATCATGAACAGTTTTACAGAATTTACGACGCTTGGCGATCTGTTAATTAAATCAGCAGATAAGTTTGGTTCAAACCCCTTAATTGTATTCCCCGAACAAATGATCTCTTACGAGGAGTTAAAGCAGCGATCCTACCACCGAGCGCAAGCCCTAGTCGCCCACGATATAGGCCCGGGCAGCCATGTCGGAATTTTAATGGCGAACTGCATGGAATACATCGAATATCTTTTTGCTGCACAACTGGTTGGCGCGATGGCGGTACCAATTAACGCCAGATACAAGGCTCCAGAATTGGCGTACGTTTTAGACAATGCCGATATTGACTTATTAGTTACCCATGACGCGATATCGGAATACGCTAACTTCGGCCAACTGATCGACGACGCGTTGGTCGAAAAAACACCCCAGAGACTTAAGCACTTGGTAATGTTAGGCACGAAAAGAGAAGGTTTTATTTCAGATGAGGCATTTTTAATCAAAGGCGAGACGGTAGACACTAAGATAGTAGATGAGATGCGGTCACAGGTGAGCTTGAGAAATCCAGCAATTATGATGTACACCTCGGGCACGACGGCAAATCCAAAAGGCTGTCCCTTAAACCATGAGGTCTTAGTAAGAAACGGCGTTAATATGAACGAATCAAGATATTTTCTTGATGAATCGGATAGGTTCTGGGCCCCTCTTCCCATGTTTCATATGGCCTCAATACTACCCCTGATTTGTTGTATGGATGCTGGTGCCGCACTTTTGTCTATGCTGCATCTAGAACCTGAACTGTCTCTAAAGATGATGGAAAAAGAGAGGGTGACCGTAGCTTTTCCCTCGTTCCCAACCATTACCATGGCGATGATTAATCATCCGTATTTTTCAAAGGCCGACCTCTCGAGTTTGAAGCGAATAAACAACGTCGCGCCTCCTGAATTATTGCGCAATTTCCAGGAAGCATTTCCCCAAGCAGTGCAGACAGGCGCTTACGGATTAACTGAAGCCGGAGGCGTTATCGCATTCCATCACCCAGAGGATAGTCTTGAAAAACGCTTAAATACCTGCGGAAAACCAATGCCTGGCCTTTTAGCAAAGATCATTGATCCGGAAACACTTGAAGAGCAAAAACGCGGAGAGAAAGGTGAAATCATTCTCAAGGGTTATTCTGTTTTTGATGGGTATTATAAAGCGCCAGAGAAAAATCAGGAGTCTTTTATTGAAGGCTGGTTCCGAACAGGAGACCTGGGTGTACTCGATTCCGACGGGTACATAGAGTTCCATGGCAGAATCAAGGACATGCTAAAAGTCGGAGGTGAAAACGTCGCTGCGATAGAAATCGAATCACTCTTATCTACCCATCCGGCAGTAAATATAGCCCAGGTAATCGGGGTTCACGACGAGCGACTTTTTGAGGTCGCGTGCGCCTACATAGAACTAATCGACGGAAAGTCGATGACAGAGGCCGAGATAATTGATTTCTGCAAAGGGAAAATAGCGAGTTTTAAAATTCCGAGGCACGTGCGTTTCGTTGATGAATGGCCGATGTCTTCAACTAAAATACAAAAATACGTCCTGCGCGAATGGTATGACAAAGAAACAGGGTAATTAATCCACTAGAACTTTTAAGGAATGAGATCTGGCAGGAATTCTACTACTTAGAAAAATTTTTCGTTCTTGATCCCGGCAAAGGAGGGTCTTCTGGAGGGCCTGCAAAACACTGCGCGATCTTCATCCACTCAGTTGCCGGTCCTCCGAGAACCTCTAACTCTACGTCCTCAATATTTCTTCCTTGTGTGACCACATGACAAAACTCCGCAGCATCACCCTTGACATAGTTTTGATCGTCTCGCTCATTGAACTCCCAAAGCTCTGCGTTAGGACCGATCAATTCAATGTAGGGAGCAGGTTCAGGAACCGGCAAACCTCGGTTTATAAAGGTCCAACCGTATGTTTTTACCCCTATAACTACTATGTTTTTTAGTCGCTCTTTATTGATTCGATTCCTCCCAAACATGTCAAATATATCTTGACCGTGGGACCATGCCTCCATTTGTCTTGCGGTCGAAAACATCATCACTCCCATATCAGGTCCAAACCAAGGCACACGTTTTTTTGGATCTAATTCAGCAAGCAAATCACACATCTCACAGAAGTATTCCCACCAACGCTGATGAAGATCAAGACCTTCAATATCGGGGTGCATTAGTTTAGTTACTTGAGCCATGTTGGATTGCATTTGTCGAAAGTTTTTTTCATCTTTCAAGGCCATAACCGCCATTATGTCTGACCCATGAAGATGCTGAACGACCTGATTGACCGTCCAGGATTTAAAAGGAGTAGTATCCTGCCATTGATTTGGTCCAAGTTCAGATAGCATAAGGTTAAGTTCTGAGCCTTCTTCAAGAAGGTCTGCTACTTGCTTCAGCAATTTATATCTCCTTCAGTCAACCTTGATATCTCTGTATATCTTCTCGAGCTTTTTCGTTTGCTTTTTTGAAACCCCACCAAGTAATTCGATCGAGTGCTTAAGCCTTGCCTTACAAATGTCTGGCCCTATGATCGTCATCGAGTCAAAGAGTGGTGGAGAAACAGGTTTTCCCGATATGGCAATGAATATGGGGCGCAAAAACTCTCGCACTTTTAAGTTCATATTATCGGCAAGAGAGATTAGAGAATCATGAATAACCTCCTTGGACCAGTCTGTCTGAACTTCGAGACACCATAACGAAAATTGTAGAATCTTAACTATATCTTCCCGCTCTTGTGCGACGGATTCAAAATCCTCTAAAGAGATTGAAGGCATTCCATCCAGGAAAAAACTGGTTAAAGGCGCCATCTCTGTAAAAATATCGATTCGCTCTTTTACCAAAGGAATAATACTCTTGATTGAAGGTTTCTCTTGGAGCCAAGAAATCAGTTTTTCTTTGTATTTCTCGTCATCATAGGACCTCAGCCAGACTCCGTTTAGCCATTTTAGCTTCTCTACGTCAAATATCGGGGCCCCTAAAGTTATTCTACTTAACTCAAAATCAGCGACCATTTCATCTAGCGAAAACTTTTCTTCGCCTCCCGGCATGCTCCAACCGAGCATACCTAAATAGTTCAGTAATGCCTCGGGCAAGAAACCCATATCTTTATAAAAATCTATGGCAGTGGGATTTTTTCGTTTACTCAGCTTACTTTTGTCAGGATTTCTTAAGAGAGGCATGTGAATCAAAGAAGGCATCTCCCAACCAAAATACTCGTAAAGCTTGATATGTTTTGGTGCTGAGTTAATCCACTCCTCTCCCCTTATGATGTGAGTTATCTCCATCAAATGATCA
>Ga0163111_10003183_pt1 | contig 10554 bp, 9 predicted proteins | sample CRUFie1St18metaG_FD_109645 | JGI IMG/M metagenome (GOLD analysis project Ga0163111, IMG submission 109645) | Marine microbial communities from the Costa Rica Dome - CRUD Field 142mm St18 metaG | ecosystem: Environmental > Aquatic > Marine > Oceanic > Photic zone | place: Costa Rica: the Eastern... | reverse complement strand
TTTCACGAGTATTTGCATGGGCTTGGGAAAATGGTAAAACACGCGCTCACCTTGTACATAGGCTAGACAGAGAAACATCTGGGTGCTTAATTTTTGCACGTTCGACAGAAATTCGAGATATGTTACAAGAACAATTCAAGGACCGATCTATTGAACGAATATATCACGCAGTGGTGCATCGAAAACCTCCCACGAACTCAGGTATAGAAACAGGGCGCATCCAAGAAATGAAAGATAAGAGAATGCGGTTAGTTCCTGAAGGCCGGCGCGCAGGAAAATCAGCAATTACCAATTGGTGGTTGGAAGACACAGGTCCGGAGCACAGTTTAATCCGCATCAAAATAGATACTGGTCGCCGTGCTCAAATCCGTCTTCATATGGCCAATCTAGGTTGTCCCGTAATTGGAGATACGAGACATGGTTTTGGTAAAGCAAGTATAAACAGACTCTGCCTACATGCAACATCATTAGAATTTAAACACCCGAATGGTAAGAAAATGAAGGTAGAAAGCCCAATACCACGCCAACTAATATCGGAATTAAAAAGACGCTTGGGATAATCGTAATTGTATGATGAAATAGACCCCTTTCAAAACATAAGTTCCAATATTAAAACCATTTCGCATGACCATGACTAATCGTCTACACGCGCTATCTATTGCGTTGATTTTCTTATTAGTCAGTCTTTCCGGTTGTGTATTTTCTAACGACTCGACAGTTGATAAAATAACAGAAGAAACTACATATCCATCAATTTATGATAGGCACACTCTTGAGTGGAAAGATAACCATACATTTTCTTATACATTGGAACAGGGCCCATATTTCGCTCTTGACGTTCAAGAGGCATATATTGAAGTCGATACTTCTGAAGTTTGGGAAACAGGACCGGATACATCAACCGTTCATCTTTCATATTGGCTTCCAAGTAATACTTTGAACAACGAACAAGTTCCAGTAATTGCAGTAATTAGCCCTTATTTTTCTTACGGGACACAAGGAGATGAGTCTACTCCCACCAATATTGTAAGTGCAGGCCGAGGAGAATTTATATTCGAAAATTTTGTTCCTCATGGTTATGCATTCGCACAAGTTGCTGTATTCGGGACCGAACTCTCTAGTGGGTGTTTTGATTATCGAGGTGCTGGAGAAGGTTGGGGAATACATAATGCGGTAGAGTGGCTTGGTACACAGAATTGGTCCAATGGCCATGTCGGCCTATATGGGAAGTCGTATGAAGGCGCAACACAATGGGAAGCAGCAGCATTGGGTAGTGAATATCTGAAAACCATAGTTCCGGTTTCAGGAACCACTGCATTGCACCCATTATTGTACAAAAATGGTAGTGCAGAAGCCAGAAGTCAAGTAATGCATATGAATTATTTTTCAAGTACTGTAGATTATAATGAAGACGATTTAGATAACGTCTGCCCAGATATTGTAGAAGGATTATTTGCCGGGCCTGTTACTTACGGAGCCGGTGAATTAGATCCTTACATGTCCAATTATTATGACGAAAGAAGCCATATTGACAAAGCCTTCGAAAACTGGAATGGAAGCGTATATTGGGTCCAAGGGATGCAGGATTGGAATGTTGACCCGCATCAAGTATTTGGAGGGCCTATCGGAATTAATTGGTATCAAGATTATGTTGATACAGGTTTTGAAATAAGAGGAATGTTAGGTCAATGGGAACATAATTACCCTGATCAATGGACAAAACACAATGCACAAGATAGCGGGTATGGGGGAGAAGCCATCCATAATATGACAAGATGGGATTGGGCCCAAGATTTGTTTGAGTGGTATGAATATTATTTGAAAGGAATAGGGCCAAAACCAGATTTAACTGCCCAAATTCAGCGTAATGATGGCCAATGGAGGGTTGAAGAAACATGGCCACCACAAGATATTGAATGGTACAACTTACCGTTATCGGAATGTTCTAGCTCAGGAGTTTTCACTGGAGGAGGAGCTCCTGTTATTGGAGGGGGTCAAACCGTAACAACAACTTGTTCAGCCCTCTCCGAAACTGATGACATATTAATTTCAGGATTAATTAGACTACACTTAGAAGCCGTTGCAACAATGGATGGAGGGCAGGTTTTTGCCGAATTAAGCGATTCACAAACAGGCACTAGGTTAGGTCATGCTACTATGGATATCCGATATCACGCAGGTGGTTACGAACCACAAACGGTATTACCTTCTGAACAGGTTACCATGATGATGGAATTCCAAGCAATTGATGCCATACTTCCAGCAGGTCATGGCATTACTATTGTATTTACTGAATCTGGAGAAGATTATCTTGCTCCGGCTTGCGGTCCAAGTTGTCCATTACACATTTTACCTTCTATTTCTGAACTTTCCATACCCCATATCGTTCGCGACGCCAGCAATGTACTAATTACTCCTCAGAATCCAGATGCAGCTAATAATTAATCAGAGGTATAAGAAATAACTCCGACCACGTTCAATAGAATAATCAATTAATTTCCCAGTATAATCTTTCAAAGATTTTTTTGCAATTTCTCTCATTGCACTGCTAATCCATTCCAAGTTTGCAAAATCTTTTTCTTCAAACCAACCAAAATCATCAATTTCATCATTATCTATACTTACTGTTGAGTTTTCTGTATTGACATAATAAGCTAAAAATATCGCTGGTGTTTGTTTAATCAAACATTCTCTCATACCAACCAATCCTTGAACTACGCCATCTATACCACATTCCTCCTTCAATTCTCTAATTACAGCAATTTGTGGTAATTCTCCTTCATCTACTGTACCTTTTGGAAGCCCCCAATGATATTTTTGCGGCCCCTTGGCCTCTTTTACCAATAAAATCTTATTATTTTCAACCACGCAAGCAGCAACTCCAAGATCTGTTGCAACAGTCCTCATCGATTGAAAGTACAGTTTTTCATTTATCAAACAATGTTTTCATTCCATTCTACTCAATCATTCGCAGGATTCATTGCCTTAATCTGTCCCAGTTGGAATGTGTCTCTACCTAGGCGAGCAATGGAACAGATGGGATTTTCCATTTGTTGTCTAGCCTGTGACGCCCCTGATATTGCCGGCTCACAACGATGTAGGGGTTGTATTTCAGCACATGTAAAAGTTCGTGATAAGATATCTTCAGGCGTTGCAATCTCTAAAGCGGATAGGCTTTCTAGAGAATTTGTGACTATGCTCACTAATCCTGCAGATTTTATCGATAATACTGTACATTCGGAAACTATGTCCTATTACAAATCACTGATAGATAAGCATCAAGGAAAGTCGCAACCAAAAACAGCCGAAGAAGTGCAGGATAGATTCGAAAAACAGAGGAATAAGCCACAAAAATCTCTAATTAGAGATGTTGCGAATAATAGAAAGGGAAAAACTACTAAATTAAATTCGAAGGAAATAGAAGATTTATTATCAAAGATCAGTGACAAAAATCCAGATGTCAACGACTCTTATTGGGAAGACTTGCTGGATGATGTTAATGATTTATTTAATGAAGATTGAATTACGAGCATTCAAACAAGATGAATGTACGGAGTCATTACAATGTCAGAAAAACGCGACCCACGCGCAGGGTGGTTAGACGAAGACCCATTTGATAAAATGGATAATAATTCAAAGACCCATACGCGTGCTAGAGATGATGGCAATTGGCGTAAACCGCATATTAGAGTAGTTACTAGAGAAGGAGGTCAACCTTTTTTCCGAACATTCAATATACCTACCGAACCTCAAAGAATTCCTATTCATAAAGGATCAATATGGCATTTTTCAAAAACTGAAGTAGAACATTTGACCAGAGCGACAGTTGCATTTACAATAGCCTTGGCCTTCATGTCAACCGGAGGAATTTTTGGAGCAATTTCTAAACCTATGTCATTTATTATTGGTGGAATCATATACTTTATCGCTATCTCTCCTGCATTTGTTCTACATGAACTAGCACATAAATTTGCTGCGAGAAATTATGGATGTTGGGCAGAATTTAGGGCAGATTCAGGCGGCCTCAGATTCGGAATAATATTGGCAGCTGCATTTGGCATAGTATTCATGGCACCAGGAGCAGTCATGGTCGCAGGTAATACAACAAAATCTCAATTCGGAAAAATCGCTTTAGCGGGGCCAGTTACCAACGTATCTCTTTGGTTACTTGGTCTCACAATCATACTCTTTGGCTTCACAGAATATAGCATCATAGAGACAATTATTGTGCCATGGATGTGGGGTAATGCAATTCTTGGTACATTCAATATGATACCATGGGGCCCTCTTGATGGCAAGAAAATTAAATCATGGTCCCAATCCATATTTTATTTCTGGTTGGTAGTCTGTGGTAGTATGGTATGGTTTACACTAATTGAATTGCCAAATCTTGTCGGTTAAGCGGGATCTAATGTCGTATTAGGGGCACTTGGGCAATGTGATTTTCCCTGTCATCATTAGTATACCCAATAAGATATGAACCAATATTGTTACAGGGAATATCATATCAAAATAACTTGGTTCATTCAAGATTGGCGCTGCTAGGAAAGCAGTACCTAAAGGCATCCAAGCGGGCAGGAACCAATCCATAGCTCCTTCAGGACGTTGAGTTATAAACGCAACTAGTCCGATTATGATCATAGCTAATCCCCAAGTTACAGGAGAAAGTGCCCAAGCCGTAGCACCCGTATCGAAGAAATTTTCTTGTGATGTCATCTGATCCTCTTCGGATGCCCAAGTTTGCTCTTCATTAATCGGGTCAATGTCTGTCATTTCTGCATTAATGACATTTACATTACTGCCCATTCCTATAATAAAACCGACTAATGAAGCAACAATAAGAATACTACCAACAGTCAATAACTGTTTATTCATTCCTTTTGCGTTTCCAATCATTTCAGAGTTTAGAAGATATAATCCTCCGAACATAATGATAGTTCCGAGTGAGGCAACTATCATTAGTGGCATTAGAGAATCGGCTTCATCGACGAGTGATGCTACTCCTCTTTCTCCAATATAATCGGAAGCGGGCCAGTTGAAGAATGCCCCTAGTAGAAGTAATGGTCCACCAACCAACATATACGGCGTTAAGCTTTTTTCACTGTCTTCTGACATAATCTTTGGTTTGTTTTACCAAATATAATATTTTAGGGTTATTTCAGAAATAATAAGCGGTTTTACTGGTATATTTGCATAGTCGTTATTGTAAGTGTATCGTAACAATGAATAGAAAATTTTACCCTACTAATAATAAAAGAACTGTCACGATACAACCAATCGTTTATCAGGACACAGATTAACCTTTGGCCGACCTTCCTCAAAAATGACTTTTTATTATCACAATAATTGCAATAGAACTATTGACAATGAGTATCAATTCATCCAATAAATTTATATTCATACTCAATCCTAAAATAAGTATAATTATTGACTGAAAACCATACCCTAACAATGACGATAAAGTAAATTCAAAAGATATATTCTGATTATTTTTACCAGTCATGAAACTAATCAAATCATCTTGCCAAGAGAAACCAACTAAATACACCTTATGTAGGAAATCTACATGATTTTGCTTTTCCCAAGGTTTTGCTACAGGACATATCTTTTCATCAGTTCGACTTGTACTATCTCCAGCACCAATCTCTCTCATTTTTACAGAGAAATGATTGAAGAGAGAGTATTGCAGAAGAATAATAATTACAATTCCAATCGAATATAAGTTATCCCAATTTAGATATTGGCCAAACGCATAGGTTACTAATATAAGGCCTATTGTATCAGCAATTGTATCCCAATATCTTCCAACATGAGAAGGCCTTTCTCTGATTCTGGCTAGCTCCCCATCGACAGCGTCAACAACTCCCTTTATGACAAGAAGGATACAACTTTCAACAATATATTCTTGTAAAATTAACCACGCACAGAAGACGGATAATAATAAATGAAAATTAGTAATCATTAGTACACTGATTTTCCTATCCTTTAGAAAAGTCGCACAGATATGTGCAATAGGTCTCCCCCAATCAGACAAATCTTTTGCAGTAGTATTATTACCATATTTTTTAGAAGACATATCTAAACCTCAACAATGTCTTCAAATTAACGCATTTGTGATAGGCTTTTCATCACAATAGAAGAATGTCATTAAAGCCCACCAAGTGATCATATCTAAACTATTTACTACGTTAGCTATACCAGTATTTTCCTCACCATAATTTTTCCCAGTAGTATCCATCCAGGCCTCCATTTCATCTAAAGTATCACAAACTTGATGATAACACCAGTAACCATCAACTAATCCGCCAAAACCTATCGTTACAACATCTAAATTATCTTGAAAACTAGCATGATCACTTCTTGCAGTCGTATCTTCATATACTATAATCTCAGGTCTATCCATATCTAACCAAACACTAGTTTTCCAAGTATCAGCAGAGTAGTTAGTACCGACCAATGTACCTAACTGTTCTTCTAAGCCCAAAGCATCAGAACCTATCCAATTTGAGAGCCCAACCATTTTTGGTTGATCCAAACTATCATGATTAGGGCCCGGCCCGATATAGACTCTCATAGGCCAGACTTCGGCATCTTTAGGATACCCATCTTCATCTATTGCAGGGTCGGGGTCGCCATGCGGAGCCCCCCCACCACCGGGCCAATTTACGCCGGCCATATCTAAATTGATATAATTCATAATAGTAACATCCGGATTATCTTCACCAACATAGTATTCCGTCCAATAATCTGATCCTCTTTTACCGCCTTCTTCGCCTGACCAGAGGCAGAACACCATTGTCCTTCTACTTTCGAAATTAGACAAAGCCTTTGCTGTTTCCATTACCATAACAGTACCTGCTGTATTGTCGTAAGCCCCTACTCTTGTCCCATATGTTCTTTCACCGATAATATGTGGGTCAAGAAGTACAGCATTTACTGGTGGAGCAACATCGAAGTGTGCTCCAAAAACTAACCATTCGTTTTCGACCTCAGTCCCCCATTTATATGCACAGATATTGTATGCTTCAGGATTCTGTGATCCAGTGATATCGGTGTATTCGTATCGATGTCCAATTACTTCTAAACCGAATGAAGACATTTCACTGATCAAATATAATGCCGCATCTTCGTAAGCTGGATTTCCTTGACCTGCCCACCTGTCGTAATACCCTTCTTTACCATCAACAATATCAAAAGAATCTGTTGGGTCAGTCATTTCATATAACCTATCATAAACACTTCTGCCATCAACAATTCCCGATGAATGCGCGCCTCCTTCATCTTTAGACAAAGCCATAATCCTATCAATAGGTAAGAATTTGTAAATTACGGAACCCCCGGTATCAGCACTATGCTCAACAGTGTCAAAAGTATTATTCATAGAAGCAGGAATTCTTTGAATTCCGTTACCTGAATTTTTATCCCCTCCCCTACCTGCCCAAGTTACCCAAGATTCATCTTGATTCCGAATAGGCCAATTATCTCTACCCAATTCTCCTATGATTAGAATCATTTCTTCTGCTCTAGGGGGTGCTAAAACGGACAAGGTCCGTGAATCGCCCTTTTCTAAATCAATAATGGTTGAATTTTGTATAAAACCAGTACTATCATCTACAATTAAATAAGGTATGAAAACTGACATAGAACTAGAGGAGGAAATTTTTAGATTTTGGAAAAAACCACCCTCTAAAATCGCTATATCGATGTCCAAATCGCTTTCTTTGGGTACATTCGCTGAATCAGCAAAACATCCTGTTAGTGGTGCTGATAACATTAACAGTACAAGCAAACCAGCGACGCCGTGACGCTCCATATATTCCGGAACACGGATATCTTGTTGAACTAAACGGTCTTATGAAGTATTACTATTCAGTAATTTGCATCTTCTTGGGCTCTTTCAAGACAACAGCGAATACACCACCTAATATCAGGAAGAATATTCCGCAACAAGCTGCAGACGCTCCTCCTAATGCAGCGAAGAATCCACCAACGGCTTCTCCGCCTTCTTCAATAAGAATATCTCCTATGCCAACGGTATAGAATTCATGAGTTCCATCTACTGTATATTCGCCAGCTTCGCCCCTAAATTCTCCGATACTATAGTAACCCGTAGGATCATCATTAACTCCAGCGGTACCATCTGCATTGCATCCTTCCTTGTTAAAGAAAGGCTCATCTTCACTGTAACCCGTTTCTCCAGTTTCATTTGTATAAGTGATACTAAAAACCTCACAGTCAACATCATCATTAACATAGATAATCATCCAATCTGTACCTGTATGTTGCCAAGTACCATCAGGGCCATTAAATTGACTTTTACCTTCAACATCCCATTCTCCGACATCACTCAATGCCGAACCTCCACCAATTGTCATCACAACTCCAGCTAATGTAATTAATAAACCGAGGACGAGAAAAATTTTTCCGGCTATGTGCATGATTATACTAACTGGCAGTCAAATATAAATGGAACTATATTTATGGTATTATCTTTGTGAAAAGTGTGATGTTTCCATCTACCGGAATAATTATCTAAATGTGAATAAAATTTCATACTTGATGGTGCAGAGGACAGGATTTGAACCTGCGAAGCACTACGCACTGGGACCTCATCCCAGCCCCTTTGACCACTCGGGTACCTCTGCTTGGAGTCCGAGGAAGCGCTACGCGTATATCAGAATCTCCCCTAATCATATACAGGCATCAAAGAGATAAGGTCTCCAACACTAACATCTCCTTCAGAAAGGACTCTAGCAGACCATCTTGACCAACCGCGCCTCTTGTCGTGATCAATCCTTGAGAAGTCTCGATCCATGAATGAGGGACCAATCTTAGAGCAGGGGACACAAGGTTCAGTGAGGACTATGGTGGCTCCACCGACCTTCAGAACCATACCAACTTCTAGGGTGTCCCATGCTATTCCCTCTATGGTTAAATTTTCCCCTGTGGAACCGACTCCGATTGAGTGACCTTCGGCTTGTAGTTGGTGGATCCTCTCTAGCGAGAAGAGATTCACAGCTCTTCCAGGGTCCCCTCCCTTCCTTTCGGCTCTAAATTTGTTGTAATCACCCTCTAAACCGCCATACAGAATCCTCGAGGTTTTAATTGGCAGTTTCGGAACCCCTCCTTCTCTGCTGACATTTATTGAATGGATAGTCCCTCTCATGATAACCTCTCCTCAAAATTTTGTACGACGTCTTGGAGATTAATATTTTTTGAGTAAATTTTAATCATAAACATTCCAACTTTCAACCAATTTCCTGTATCTTTTCATATAATCTGATAGAATGATTTTCTGGAGTTAACCCTAATTGCTTTATTCTTTCAATTCCCGCTATTGCCCAATTCTTTCTTATTTCGGGATCTTTAACCTGTGTTAAGGCCTTGGTCCAATCATCATATGCTCCACGTTTTATCAAACGGCCATTCTTTCCATCAACAATTGTTTCACAAAACCCTCCCTCTTTAACAAAAATCGGGGGCACCCCGAGGGCCATAGATTCAATCGGCGTCAATCCAAACGCCTCTCCGTGCGCCAACCCTACAATGGCGGCTGCGTTTCGCATTACTGAGCACATTTCTATTGAAGAAAGATTAGAAAGAACTCTGACTTTAACATTATATTTTCGTCCATAATCTTCTAGAGATGCTCTTTCCTCAGGAGAACTACCGCCAATCACTACTAAATTTAAACCACTTTCTTTAATGTGATCAACCACTTCATATGTGCCTTTGAAACGAGAAATTCGGCCGATTGTTACTACATAACTTTGCTCAACTCCTAGATTTATTTTTTCGAATAACGCCTTTTCTCCAACAACCTCGTCTTTTGGAAACTCAGAAAGATCTACCGAAGGATATAACACTCCTCCCTTTATGTTGTAAATACTTTCTAATTTCGAAGCGGAGAAATTGGAGTTTGCACTTACAATCCATTTATCATTTCCAGTAAATGATTGAAATGATTTCTCAATTCTCCTTCTTTGGAATGTTTGTAAGAAATGTAAGATACGAGGGCGCCAAATCCCTGTTCCATCAGGATTCAGGTGATTAATTTTCTCATGTATTCCCGGTTTAGATTCTAAGAAGTGCAAATGTAGTAATTTTTCTTTTGGAACCAATTTAAGAAATTCCATAGAACCATTCCCTCCTGTCAGATGAATCACTTCAGCCCAATCGATAATATCTTGAATTCCATTAACGGTTTTCCATGCTGCCAAAGCACCGCGTTCTTGTCCGGCTGTAATTTCATTCCACAATCCTCCTACTGGTTCCCATTGTTTTTCTGGATATATTGTTTCAATACCTAAAGATTGTAGTTTAATTAGTTGTTCTTGTAACAAATTTAGACATAAAAAACGCACTTCGAATTTTTCCGATATTGCAGATAAATTTCTCAACAAATCTCTTGCCGCCCCTCCATTCACATTCATAGCCGCCTTGACAACCAATAGACGCTTCTTCGGGTCACTCACATATGTGCGGCTAGTTAATACTCTAAGTTTCCATCGGTAAATAGTTTGAACAGGATCTGAATACTTAAATAAATAAATC
>Ga0163111_10003181_pt1 | contig 10558 bp, 13 predicted proteins | sample CRUFie1St18metaG_FD_109645 | JGI IMG/M metagenome (GOLD analysis project Ga0163111, IMG submission 109645) | Marine microbial communities from the Costa Rica Dome - CRUD Field 142mm St18 metaG | ecosystem: Environmental > Aquatic > Marine > Oceanic > Photic zone | place: Costa Rica: the Eastern... | reverse complement strand
TGCCCAACAGCACACCACTAAATGAATCACCGGTTGTTGAGGATGCCACAACTGCCACACAAAAGATTACACCCAAGTAAGGGTCGCCCACAAAGTAGGGCATGAATCCAAATAGTGTGATTAGTCCTGTTGTTGCTCCCGCGGCTGGTATTAGGCCAATGATCAAGCCGTAAACAATACCCGCCATTAGTATGACAAGTTCCATAATATTCGATTTGGGGGTTTATGCTGTGAACTTCCATGGGAGCGTTACAACAAAATATGTGTTATTAATTATTCTTGAGTTAAGTAATATTATATGAAACTGAGTCCTAAGAGTCAACACAAATTTATCATGTACAGGACCTACAGTCACCACGATCATGACATAGACGATCTAGACGGAGAATTCTGGCCCGTCATGGGCATACTGTTCGCCATATGGGGTGTGTGGACAGGTGCAATACACCTAATAGACTGGCTTACGTTTGATGCCATTGTGTGGTGGGTGGAACCTTTCACAGTAGCACCTGTGATATTCCTCATAGTGATGAAAGAGAAGTATGACTCCCTCAATCCACTGCACTGGTGGCCCATGTTCTGGGGTTATAGAGCCAAACTGCCAGACGAGGACAGAATCACAATCAGGCCGTTGGACACAGAAAGAATAATGCAACAGCACGGTGGTAGGTTGAATGTTCACATCATGGACTATGAACACATCAAGTTCCGTAGGAAAAAAGATGCTGTTATTTTTGGTCTGAGGTATTCCTAGAAGGTTGGAACACAGTTCCGTATTTGTTTTCGTAGAGTCTTAATTTGTCCGATAGTTCTTTGACTATCTGCTGATAGTCTGCGTTCTGTACTTTGAGATTGCCTACCTGTGCTTCAAGTTGTCTTATGACTGTTTTACTTTCCTTGTCCATTGTAGTGCTTGAAGGATCTCTTTTTGGACTTGTTCATAGAGCTCATCTTGATACGAGCCTTGTTCTTGCCCTGAGAAGTTTTCTTGGGTCTGCCCTTTTCATATCCGCTGTGTGATCTTAACATTTTAATATAATATAGTAGACAACTTTATAAGTCAACTGTATAATGTAAATAATATTATGATCAAATACCAACTCAGATGTAATAAATGTGAGCACGAATTCGAGGGTTGGTTCCCTGCCAGCAAGGAATACACCAGACAGAAGAACAAAGGAATGATCCAGTGTCCCATGTGTGACAGCACGGCAGTAGACAAGGCCATCATGGCTCCCGCGGTGAAGAGATCTAAAACCAAGAAGATGCCAAATGATTACATGGTAATGGGAGACAGTGCTGAAAGCATACTGCGTAAACTTAACAAGAAGATCAAGAAGGACTTCCAGGATGTTGGTAAAAACTTTGCCAAGGAGGCCAGGAAAGCACACAAGGGCAAACGTGATCAGAAGTTCTATGGCAAACCCACAAAGGAAGAAACAAATAAACTGTTAGATGAAGGCATAGATCTATTTGCAGTGCCAGACTACAAGGACAATTAATTGCACAAACACTAGACTTTTGGGCCTGGTTGACTTTTCACACGTTTTAGTATATAATTGTACACATGAAACGTAGGATAACAGAGATGGAAACTCCGGCGGTTCGTAAATTAACAAATAAGGAAAAGGAAACAATATGCTAACAAGTATGTTCAATACACTTTTTCCTTCTACTAAAAAGGAAAATAAAACCATGGCAAACTCAACACAATACGTTGTTTACACTAGAAACTTCAAATCTAGAGCGAAGCAAATCGGTGTATTCGCCGAGCCGGCATCTTCATACAAAGTGAATGGTGAAGTACACGGTGGTAAAATCAAGTTCAGAAACCTAGCAGTAAAAAACACTGCAAGAAAGACAGCAACTAACAAGTTGTTATCAAAAGGTTTGGACTTTACAGTAGAAGTATTAGGTGTTGCACCTAAGAACTCTGCTTTGACTATGAAGTCAAACATCATTTCTTTATTAAAGAAATCAGGCAGAAAAGTAATTAATTACTCTGCGTAATTAATAATTTGATTAAAGGGGCGGTGCTTCGGTATCGCCCTTTTTTTGTGGCCGTTAAATACTGCTATGAAACGATTGCACGTAGAGGCCAGCACATATTGTAATGCCAGATGTCCGCTCTGTCCCAGGAGCCTGTATGGCTACAAGGTCGAAGGGGTCTACCCTGAAGTTCACCTCACCGTTGCAAAATTCAAAGAAGCATTGGATAGATTTCCTGAGAGGGAGTATGTGTATTTCAATGGGCACCTAGGTGACCCAATGATGAATCCAAAGATTGCGGAGTTGGCGGAACTTACGAAATGCAGAACGTCTGTCACATCAAATGGTAGCATAGGGACAAAAGAAACCTGGCAGAAATTGGCGGAGTTGGGCGTTGAAGGTAGGTTCAGCATAGATGGGTTGGAAGATACAAATCATCTGTACAGGCAAGATGTTAAATGGAACAAGGTCATGGAGAGGGCCAAATGGTTTATTGATGCGGGAGGACATGCCTCATGGAAATGGATCCCGTTCGCACACAACACACACCAGGAGGAAGAGACAAGGCAGTTCGCACAGGACATGGGTTTCAAGACTTTTAGTGTTGAGGATCACGGACGCAGTCATGGTCCAGCATTAGACAGGGAAGGAAACATCACACACTGGATACTGCCCAGGGACGGTTCACTGCAACCTGGTAATTATGATGTGCCTGCAGGAATACAAAGATACAAAGAGACACATCAGAATTTTCATGTCGAAGAAAAAGTCTATGACATCAAATGTGAACACCTTACATTGAAAGATACCTACATAAATGCCAAGGGACAAGTGTCACCGTGTTGCTACCATGGATATGATATGCCTGGAAGGCCTGTTGTTCTTCTAGAAGATCATCACAAATTGATGGCAACTTGGAAGACCAAGAAATGCAATCCTGTGTGTGCGATGACTTGCGGTACTACCTGGAGAGATTAAAATAAGTGATCTGAATTTGTGGCAATTGAACTACCGTTGTTGCCCCATTGGTTCGTGTATGAAGTTTTCACAGTTCCACCCGATGTGTATGTGTGTGATGAACCATAACCTTCATCTGGCAATACCCAAAATGTGTTTGTGTCTACACCTCTCACAGTCCACTCGGTTTTGTTTAATTTTGTCATTCCTTCAACACCTGATATATCTACCAATTCATCTTTTACGAAGTTGTGTCCAGTTGCTGTGACTGTGACTCTCCATGTGCCGTCTGACGCACCGTTGCTGTCCTGTACTGCACCTGAGATAGAAAATGATTTTTTAGGAGCCGCCATTAATGCTTGTTTTCTTGATAGGTGTTGAGCCGCCCAGTCGTCTGCTTCCGCAGTGCCTGGTCCCTTTGTTCCAAATGCCATTGTCCACTTTAGTTTTGTTGCATCGCCTCTTTCATCGTTGATTAATGCCCATTGAAGTTCTGTGCAAGTCTCATCAAAGATAGTAAGAGCGGCTGAAGTAAAGTAAAATGCTTTTGCTTCGTCCACTGATGAAAAAGTTGTTAGAGCAGTTGAGCCATCGTATGGCTGTTCCGCTATGTGCGTAATTTTGTTAAATGTACCAAATGTGTTGTCCGAGTTTGTCATTAATGTATTCTCCTAAAACTATGTGTATTTACCACAGTAAACCACATTTTCTGCTTTTGTATAGGTTCTCCATGGATCACATTCATATGCTAGAGCATATTTAGTTGGGTTTTATTAAAATAAATGATCGTTTGATGTGGTCATTGAACTTGTATTGTGCGACCATTTGTTCTTGCCGGCACTAGAAATCGTTCCACCTGATGTGTAATTGTGTCCTACGCCAAACCCTTCCCCAGGAAATACAGTCAATGTGTTAGTGGCCACACTACTTACATTCAACCCGCGGATGTTCAGTTTTGTCATTCCTTTAACACCTGATATATCTACCAATTCGCCTACTGTGAAGTTGTGTCCAGTTGCTGTTATTGTGACAACCCATGTACCGTCTGCACTTCCATCGCTGTCCTGAACAGCACCTTGTATTGCGAATGATTTTCGAGTAGCATCCATTAATGCTGTTTGCCTCGAAACCAATTGTGCTGACCAATCATCTGCCTCGGCTGTACCTGTGCCTTTGGTTCCAAATGCCATTGTCCACTTTAGTTTTGTGGTATTACCTCTGTCATCTTCGATCAATGCCCACTGAAGTTCTGTACAACATTCATCAAACACTGCAAGTGCTTCTGGGGTGAAGTAGAATGCTTTGGCTTGGTCAACATTTGAGAAATTTGTCATGCACAGCCGGCCTATATCATCATCTGGCTGTGATGCTATGTGCGTGATTTTGTTGAATGTTCCAAACTTGTTGTCTGAATTTGTCATGCAATATTAATATCTGCTCCATAATATATTACATTGTCCGCTTTAGGATATGATCTCCAAGGGTCAAATATTATTGTCTTGTCATCTGCTGAAACTTGATCAGTTTCATGGACTCTCACGATAACTTGCACCGGAGTGTCAATGCCATGCACAATCTGTCCTCCATGCTTTCTTACATAGTGTTGCACCAGCAGACTGTAACTTCCATCTACGAGATCTGTTCCTGGCTTGTAACTATCCGAAGTAAAGAATACATTTTCACCGTGAGTCAAAATTGCCCTAGCCATTGACTCCGCTTGTTGTTCACGTGCGGTCATAATACTTTCAAACATGTCATATCCTAGATCTAATTCTTTTGCCAACCATCTTAGAGCAATATTGTCTCTTGGGTGGCAGGCTCCTCCATCACCCATGCCGGCTTTCATATATGCTGGACTGACTATCCTCTGTGTGCTTTTTGCAAGTGCCTGTGTGACCTTGTCCACATTCATGTTGCCAAGTTTGTGTGCAACATCTTGGATCATGTTCACAAGTGCAATTTTGTTGCTGATGAATGTGTTGTAAAATATTTTCATTGCTTCTATCTCTTCCCATGTGCCGAACTCCATGCGTGGATAGTTGTTACAGATAACATTATAGAATGCTTCAAGTTGTTGAGCCTTGTGTGCAGTTTCATAAACGCCTTTCTTTGTACCTATCATTATCATCTCAGGATTGATCATGTCTTCCGCCACTGTGCCCATTGCAATTAGATATGGATTGTATAGCAGTTTAACATTGGTCACCAAGGGTGCTAGTTCTCTTCTGATTGTGCCTGGCAAAACCGTTGATATCAAAACAAGACTCTGTGTCACTCCCATGTGTCTGTTACATTTCTGTATAACTTTTTTTACTGAATCATAATTGAAGTCTTTGACTTCTTTATGACTAGATGGTTCTCTGCCGTCGTATCCTTCTTCGTGTGGAGTTGGCGTTGCAACAAAAACAATGTCCCTGTCCCTGCAGAGATCTTCTATTGAGTCTCTCATCTCAACAAGATCACTTCTCTTTTCTACAATATCATATCCTGCAACATGGAAGCCTTTTTTCCTAATTGCTTCTGCACAGGGCATACCTAGTTTGCCCAGTCCTATGAAGCCAATCTTCTCTCCGTAAATTATTTGATTATTATCAAAAAACATTATTTTCTCTCCAAGTCACAAGTTACACAATGAAATGTTCCACCAAGTGTGCGACTATGACGCATAGGTAACATGGCACATTCGATACCGTGTTTTTCTAATTCTATTCTAGTTGGCTCTTGGTGTTCTTCGAGTACAACTAACTTTGTACTTACACTTAATAGGTTCATATTAACCCAAGGACTGGAATTACAATATCCTGGATAATAACCTATATCAACAGGTTCGGGACACCATATGATATCCCACTTTTTAAAAGGCCCAGGTAAATCATCTTTGCTTTTTATTCTGCTAGGGTTGGCAAGTAATAACCCTTCTTTTATAAAAGCCACAGTGCTATCAATATGCATAAAACTATAAACATTTTCTAATTTATGTACTCGTGCTTTATCTCCTAGTGCTTCTTGTAATACTACACTACCTAACTTGTTTCCACTGTTGCTTACTAGATATAAAACATCATCGTTTGCTCTTAAAATATTTGCGGCATCAAAGGCAGGTTCAACTTCTGTTAGTGCAAGTACATCTTTGTTGCCTATACAATTAGTGTTGTATAAAGAACTTTTATGATCATAATGCATATTAACAGGGTTGGTTAAGTGATGTTCAAATGCTCGCCATTCATCACGCCTTGCTTGTACTGGCATAGGAGTTGCCATGTGTAAATCACCGTAAACAAATACACTATCTCTAGGACAGAAATTATAATATTTGCATTCTGTTTTATTAGGACGTAAAACTTCTACATTTTCTTTTTGTAAAAAATTACAAAGTATTTCTAAATCTTCGTTTGCTTCATTAATAACCTGTTCTGGATATCTTCCTGTTATTATTTCTGCTTCGTTGACCTTGTCTGCATGATTGACACAACGCAAACTTATATCAATTTCAGGAACTTGGGCATTATCGGCTACACCAACAATGACTTTTTTAAGTTGATCCCATTCATTAAAAGACATTATCAAACACTTTCATTTCTGGTAGGTATGGATAGTCTTCGCTTGTCCAAAGTTTATTTGGTTTCGCAGTTTTTAATTTTTCTATACCTAATTGAGCAGTTTCAGGCGTCATATAATAATGGTATCCTATTGTCTTAATGTTTTGTTCTGTCCATGGTTTATTATCATCACGTCCATCATACGCCATTCGTTTTAATTCATTGTATTCATTTTCATTTGGGCATAAAATGGCACCGCCTCTGCCTAAACCTAACATTTTTTTAAATTGGAAACTCAAACACATCAATTGCCCATTTATGTAACTTTTTGGTTCAAATAGAACAGCGGCATCGACAATTCTTGTGCCACCTAGAAAGTAGAATTGTTTCCATTTCACATTTACAAAAGACCACGGTATGTCTAATTTCATCAGTGTAAATGGTACACTGACATATGTTCTAGCAGGTACAGTTACTTTTGATTGCGAGATATTATAGTGACTTCGGTCAAATCTTAATGCTAGTTCTAAAGCATGAGTGCAACTATCTGTTGCTACGGCAAAAGGAGCACCGTAATAGTCTGCAATACGTTTTTCAAAATCTTTTACTATTTCAAACATATAGGTATTTAAGTGCGTATATAATGTTTAAATAGTAATATGAAAATTGCAAGATTTATCAATGAAAACCTACATCATTACTTCATACGATATGGTGATTTTAAACCAATGCTATTCACAGATGTAGACAAGTTTAATGATTTCGAGGCTGACAAAAAGTTTTCTTATCTATCAATATGTGATCCATCAACGGAAACAATTCCATTTTATTATAAACAAATAAAGAAACTGATGTCAATATCCGATCATGTCTATGTGGATCTAAGTGAGCCGGGGATTAGATATGAAGAGAACGGTGTGACTCTTTACACACCTGATTTCATAAACAAGTTCCAAAAGACTGACAATGTTACATTTTTTGGCAACATCGTCATCAACGTGCCAATTAATAGACCTTGTCATTATGTCCAAGATATGTTCTATGAAGGCATTGATATCTATAAAACTGAACCTTTGTGTATTAAACTTTTAAACAAGTTAACTAATAATCCAGATCGGAAATATTATTGGGAACTCATGTGTAGTCATAATGTAAAATTATACAATGAAATACAAAAACATAATGTTTCTGAAAAAACATTTACAACCTGTCATGCTCTTGGCATAAGTCATTGGGGACCAGATGTAAAAAAACCTACAGGGACAGAAGTATCAACTGGATCTGGAGCAATATATGGTGCAGAAAAATTTCAAGTTGAGATCAATAATTTGAGATGTACCGATCTAATTGACCCTACAATCTATAATGAATCATTTTATTCTTGCGTTGTTGAAACTTGCCTGCCTGCCAACGATGTGTTTTCTGAGTTTAGTGAGAAAGAAGCAAAACCAATTGTAGCAAAACGTCCTTTTATAATTGTTGGATCAAAAGACCATCTTAAGGCATTCCGTAAATTAGGGTTTAAAACATTTGCACCTGTGATAGATGAAAGTTATGACAACGAACCAGATGAGAAGAAAAGGTTTCATATGATTTTTGAAGCCATGCAAAAATTGACACAGCAGGATCCAAAAGACGTCTACAGCAAACTTGAATCAGTCTTAGAACATAATCATCAGCACTTCTATGATAAAACCAAATGGAATAAAGAGTTACTTGATGCTTGGCATCAAGGATATACACCTGTGAGTTGAATAATTATTCTTTTATTTGTCCTGTTAGTTGTAATGTGTATCTATCTTCTGAGCCAAAGTTTCCTCCCCAATGTTCTACAGTTGAGTCCCACACATAATAATCATATTTTTTCCAATGTAATATAATTTTGTCATCTATTCCAAATGCATGACCTGGTTTCCAGTCTTCTAAAAATATATTACATCTTCTAATAGTTTCATCACTTTCTAAATTATAATACTTCTTATAAAAGTAAAAATGATCTTGATGTGGTCTTAACCACTTGCCTGGTTCAAACTTATAAAAGTTCCATCCTATGTTCTTCCAATCAAAGAGATGTGAAAAGTCAAAGTCATTTTCATCTTCAACCATTGATGCATTATACATTTTTCCGTATAAGTCTTTATTTTTTCCAAGTGAATCGTCTACCCTTGTTCTGTAAGGTAGGTTCTTATAATCAATATCTATGTTAGACTTGAGACGCCCGTTAGTGTACATAAGCAATAGTTATGGCTCGCTATTGGCTCGCTATTAGGTCTTTGATTTTTCTGGTTATGCCGAGTAATCTGGTAAAGGACCGCCGTACTTCTTGCCCTTGATCCTCTTGCCGGCAACTTTCTGTGTGCGTCCGCGGATCTTCTCACTGCGATTGCCTGTTCGTTTCATCTTGCCCTTGCTCTTGCAACTGCTGACCCATGACGCCGGTAGTTGTGACGCAGGCTTTGAGCAGGCACCACGTGGTGCTGGTCCTATGTTCTCGTCTGTGTTGTAGATCTCGAATATCTTCATTGCATGTGTATTTAACACATCCGTCCAGGTCAAGTTGATCTTGTGCAGAATGTAGCAGGATGTCATAAGGCCTTTAAGCATTAGTTTAAGCATCAGGTTAAGCATTAGGTTAAGCATTGTTAGGTGTAAGGTGTAAGGTGTAAGGTGTAAGGTCAATAAATACCTGCATGAAGATCAAGGAACTCATCTTAGTGCCAACCAAATCTCAAGATACTACATCTTGTGGCACTACATATAGTGGTCAAAAACCAGGCTCGGCACAAGATATAGTGCCACAAAAAATAGTACCAGAAAATGATCTGGCACTGGAGGTTGACACACCGATTGAAGAACATCCTGACCATTCGGCCATTGCGGAAGGAGTGAGTCAGATCTTAAGGCGTGCCAAGAAGGGTACCATCAAACAAGGATTCAGATGTTCAAGTGGACCTAGGAAAGGTCGTATCGTTGCCAAGCCAAGCACCTGTTTCCAGAAGTTAGACCCACAGAAAGGTAGCAAGATCAAAAGGAAAAGACAGCAGAAGGCCGGCATAGCAGGAAAGAAATTGGCACAGACCAAGAGGTCAGGAGGAGCATCAGTGAGATTGAAAGGTGCCCAAATCAAGAAAAGAAAAAATAGAGGACCAAGTTTCAGAAAAAAATTGTCTGGCAAGAGTCCTGTCAAATCACGAATAGTCAAACCAAAGAAATAAGACCAATTTGGTAATTTAGGTCAATTTGGTAATTTAGAAACCAACAGCCAAAAGAAAAGGCCCAACCAAATCAATGACTGGGCCTAGATCTAAATTTATTTAGGCAACTTTTGGAAGTGCCTGCGATTCAGTTCTTGAAACGATGTCCCACTTGTTAGCCTCGTAGGCATCTCTTTTCGCTTCTGCTTCTTCAAATGAACATAACTCCCATTCAAAGTTGAAATATCCACCTAACTTCACATAAGTTTGGTATCTATGTGTCGCGATGTTGGCCAGTTTAGAATATTCATCTGGTCCTCCTCTTACCGCCTTGAACACTTTGCCGAAGTAGGATAATCTGCTTTTTAGGTCATCCGTTGCACCTGTTTTCACAACCTGCTTCGTTATCGGTTCAATCACTCTGATGAACGCCGATACTCCTGCTGGTGCTGATTTGATTAAGTCTTCGATCTGTTTGTCGAAGATTTCTTTTCCATTTACCATTTTTCTTTTCCTTTTTTAGTAGAAATAAAACCTGTTTTATAAATTTTATTTCTGGTTAATAAGTTTTCATTATAACACGGAACTCCTACCTGTCTAGTAGGTCTGAACATTTTTCTTTGGTGTGTTGCAAAAATACAACGATTGACTATATCCTGTAGTTGATCTTGTCAACCGGCACTATATCCAGTAGGCTAAAAAGTCGCTATTTTACTAGGTTTTTCAGTCGGCTTTATATATACAGATTTTTTGACCTAGGTTGACGGTATCCTGCTCCATGTTATACTGAATTATGAACAAAGGAGTTGAAATGCAGAAAATAGATTATACAAATAAACACGAGATCATGGTAGGATACATAGACAGAAGTGACAATGT
>Ga0163111_10003179_pt1 | contig 10560 bp, 8 predicted proteins | sample CRUFie1St18metaG_FD_109645 | JGI IMG/M metagenome (GOLD analysis project Ga0163111, IMG submission 109645) | Marine microbial communities from the Costa Rica Dome - CRUD Field 142mm St18 metaG | ecosystem: Environmental > Aquatic > Marine > Oceanic > Photic zone | place: Costa Rica: the Eastern... | reverse complement strand
TTATTTCAATTATGATGTTTTTTTATATTAATTAAGAAAGTATTCTTGATACAAACCAAAACATACCAAAGCTAATCACTAAAATAAAAATTAAATTTTTAAATAATATTTCTACATTATCTAACTTTAAAACTTTCATTAATCTTAGTAAAAGAAGAATTATAGAAACAAAAATTATTTGCCCTATTTCAACACCAATATTAAATCCTGCTAATCCGTAAATTAAATTATAATTTTCAATTTCTGTCTTGAGAAGAAATGAGCCAAATCCATAACCATGAATTAGTCCGAACAAAACTGTAATAATGTATAAAAGCGTATTTTTATTTTTTAAGTTTTTATATAAACCAAAATAACCAACAGAAAATATTATAATTCCTACCAACGTAGCCTTAGATATTAGAATTGGATTGAGAATGCCGAGGAACAGTAACAAAATTAATGAAGCTATTAGTAAAAAAAAAATCTCTTTAAATTTTTTTGTTTTTTCTAAGAAATATTCAAGACCAAGAAAAAATATTGTAAAGCCAATCAGTGACTCAACGAGCATCAAATTTGGAGTTGCGTATCCAAGAGTAGAAAAAATAAGAGTAACACTATGACCTAGTGTAAATCCTGTTATTACTATTAATAGTTTTCTAACACTTACAAGAAGTAGTACTAGTCCAGCAATAAATAAAAGATGGTCATATCCATTAAGTATGTGTTCAATGCCGATTTTTACAAAGCTGAATATGCTTGATAAAAAATTATTATTTTTTTCTTTGCTTTCCTTCTCTTCTAAGTTGATTGATTGATCATTAAAGAAAAGAGCCTTTTCTAATATTATGCTGTCTTCTTTATATACTCTAGCAATATGAATATGACTTGGAATAATATCGAAAAATGCATTATTAATTATTTTTATTGATTGTGGCTTTATACATTGAAATTTCATTGCAATATTTATTGAGCCTTCTTTTGAACTAATTAAACTCATAGGTGTAGATAGAGAACATCGATTATCCTCGGATATAACTTGAATACGCCTTTCTAAATATTTTATGAATGCCTCACTTTCGCTTAAATTTTGCTCATAAAGAAATTTTTCTATTTCAGGTAATTTTAAAACTCGAGTGGCTTCTAATTCAAATACATTGAAAGTACCTTCAATATTAACTCCATTTACAACCCACTTAGAATGGGACTCACTAAAGTAATGTGCATTAGCAGAAAAAATTGAGGCAAAAGTTATGAATGTTAGACATTTAATTACTTTTAACATCTAAATCATATCTTTTAATATTAGCATTTTCTTTTAGATACTGAATATAGTCTCTAAAATATTTATCATCATTTGAATTCTTATAATCAAATAAAATTTTGTCATATAATTTAGTAAATAAATTCTCATCTACAATATTGCTGTTTGTATTTTTTATCTGGGCAATTAATACTCCACTTTCATACAACATTGGGTCTGAAATATCATTAAGATCTAACTCAAATATTTCTTTACAAAGAGAAACTCCAAGTAATTGACTACAATCTTTCTGACTTATGAGACGATTTGGAATTGAAAAGAAAAGATTTTGATGGAATTGATTTCTTGCTAACTCAAATCCAGAATTGATAATTGTTTCAAGCACCAAATCAATATCTTCTTTTTTTTGAGAATTTAAAAATATTAGATTTAAGTGAATTAATTTATTAATTTGATATTTTTTTTTATTTTTTTCATAATATTCTTTTAATTTATTCTCAGATACTTCCTCTTCATTTTGTAATAGAACGGAATCAATAACTTGTTGAATAATTGCCTTTCTAATTTGAATATCAAATTTGTGTAATTCAAGATCGATTCCTTTTTGCAAAAGAAGCTCTTCTTCAATCATTTTTTCAAGAACAATCTCAAGTAATTCTTCTTCATTTTCATCAATTGTATCAATACCAAGAGTACTTATATATTTAATATATTGATCTTCTGTTATAACCATGTCGTTAACTAGAGCTACTGCATTTTGTTGTCTTAAATATTGATTAGAAGTTTTATTCTGAAATAATTCCTGAGAAATTAGCAAGATTCCAATAATTATTGCAGTGATAAACAGGTAATTAATATTGTTTACAATATGAAACATAATTCTTGCACTATCATCAATTTTTATTCATTATTCAAGTGTTTCAAGGAAAATTTATGACAATCATTAAATACTTTCTTTATCTAATCGCTGCTGTTTTTTTGTTTATTTCAACAGGAGTTGTTGTACTGGACAGAGGTTTTTTTTCTGAATCCTTAGGGCCAGGAGAAATCCAAGGAAAAATAAATACTTCAGAATTTATCTCTAATAAAATAGAAAACTACAAAAATGCAGCAAAATCACTCAATGTAGATAATGAAAAGCAAATTTTATTTGGTGATCTTCATGTTCACTCTACTTTTTCATTAGATGCCCATCAAATGAGCTTGCCTATTGTTGGGGGAGTTGGAGTACATCCAGTAGCAGATGCATGTGATTTCGCAAGACACTGTTCGGCACTAGATTTTTGGTCAATAAATGATCATGCAGAGAGTCTCACGCCGAAAAGATGGAAAGAAACTAAAGAAACAATTCGAAAATGTAATCAACTCAATGTTGACAAACAGAATCCAGACTGTGTTGCATTTCTTGGTTGGGAATGGACACAAGTTGGCGCAAACCGCGGTACTCATTGGGGACACCATAATGTTATTTTAGCTGAAGAAGAAGAAGAATTAGTTCCAATGAGACCAATTGCATCACAGAGTATTGCACGACAAGTTCTAGGTAATGCACCTGATTGGCCTAATGTATCGTATGCATTTATTGATATGAAAAATTTCAAGCGATACCTTGATTTTAATAACTATGTCACTGAAATTTTAGATACACCAATATGTGAAAGAGGAGTTCCTTCTAAAGACCTACCGCCAAACTGCAGTGAGGATGCATTAACTCCTCTTACTTTAGCCAATAAGGTAAATGAATACGATAGTGATTACATAATTATTCCTCATGGACAAACTTGGGGACTTTATACACCTAAAGGCTATACACTAGATAAAGGATTGGAGCTTTCTAAACAATATCCTCATCAATTTGATTTATTAGAGATGCACTCAGGACATGGTAATAGTGAAGAGTATAGATCTTGGCGTGCAAGCACTGTTACGAGAGAGTCGGAAGTTGTTGTTGATACAATGATCAATGTACGAGATGTGACTGAGTTAGATTTTCAAACAGGAACTTTAATAGCTACAGTAGATGGAACAGAAAGATCCATCGATTTTGGAACTCAGACGTGCCCAAAGCCATCAGATAATTACACGCCCCAATGTTGGAAGTTAGGGGAAATTATTTATGAAAGATGTATTGAAGCTGGCGTAAATAAACAAGAATGTGAGGCACGTAAAATTAAGACTCAGCAGATCGTTGTGGACCGAGGTCGAACAGGTATAAATGCTGTTTCAAATTTATCAGAAAGAGATAAATTAGACTCCGGTCAATGTCGTGATTGCTTTTCTCCTGCAATGAATTATGTGCCTGGTGGAAGTGCCCAGTATGGAATGGCACTAACAAAGTTTAATGATGATGGTTCAAAACATCGATTTAAATACGGATTTATTTCATCTAGTGATAATCATCAAGCTGCTCCTGGTTCAGGTTATAAGGAATTATTTCATACAAGTGTTGATGGTGTCGGGCCGCAAACAGAATTATTTGACAAATTTTTACATATGGAGCCTTATACGATAGGTGCTGAAAACTTTAATCCTGTAAAAGATGCATATATATCTGATGACCAGCCGATTGATTTTGATCTCACAAAACTAAACTTAGGATTTAATTCGATTGAATGGGAGCGTCAAAGATCATTCTTTCAAACTGGTGGTTTAGCAGCAGTTCATTCTGAAGGAAGGTCAAAAGAAGAAATATGGAATGCTTTCAAAAGACATGAGACATATGCAACTAGCGGACCAAGAATACTGCTATGGTTTGATCTTGTGAATAACGAGAATAGGCCTGACGGTAAATCACCAATGGGTTCCCTTGTAGAAATGAACAACAATCCTGAGTTTGAAGTCAGGGCAATGGGATCATATATACAAAAAAGTGGATGCCCTGAGGATGCTTATGTAGCACTTGGTGAAGACCGAGTAAACGAGCTTTGCTATAATGAATGTTATAATCCCACTGATGAGCGTAAAAAAATCACAAGAATTGAGATTATCAGAGTTTGGCCTCAAGAATATGTTAATCAACCAATAGACGATAGAATAGAAGATACTTGGCTCGTTCATAACTGTGATACCGATAGCATTGGATGTAAGTTTACTTTTACAGATCCAGACTTCACTGCGATGCAATCAGATGTAAGTTACTATGCTAGAGCAATTGAAGAACCGTCTCCAATAATCAATGTCAAAGGTGCACACTGTATTTACGATGAAGAGGGTAATTGTTCAGAGTTTAAAATCTGTACTCAAGATTGGAAGAATCCAAGAGATTTAGAAGCTTGCACAAGTATTGACGAACCAAGAGCGTGGTCATCTCCAATATATTTAAATTTCAAATCTTAGTAGTATCAAATTTCCCCGATTTTATTGATTTTTTGACATTCAATTGTTCTTGTCAGTCTGGCAATAATACTCCATTGAGAAACACCTTAATTAAAAAGAATATTGCATCAAAGTTTAATAATGGAGATCAATAAAATGACAAAAATATTATCATTTTCAATTTTTAGTTTAGCTTTATTTTCTTCTCCGGCATTCGCTGGAGTTGATGCTGAAGTGGCTTATATATTTAATACATTCTCTTTTTTAGTTTGTGGGTTCTTAGTTATGTGGATGGCAGCAGGATTTTGCATGCTTGAATCAGGGCTTGTTACGACGAGAAGTGTATCAACGATTGCAGCAAAGAATATTGGTAAATTTGCTATAGTATCAATTGTCTTTTATTTTTTTGGTTATAATCTTGGATATGGAATACCAGAGGGGGGATACATTGGAAACTTCTCTATGTGGTCGGACTCATCATCATTAGAACAAGGGTACTCGGGTGCTTCCGACTGGTTTTTTCAGACTCTTTTTGTCTGTGCAACATGTTCTATAGTCTCGGGAGCAGTAGCAGAAAGAATAAAAATATGGCCTTTCTTTTTATTCTCAGCAATTCTTGGTGGCATTATTTATCCTATTCAAATGGGATGGGAATGGGGCGGAGGATGGCTTGACGCTCTAGGATTTGCCGACTTTGCGGGATCAACATTAGTACATGCGTGTGGGGGTGCAGCTGCTCTCGCAGGGATCATGCTTCTTGGGCCACGTATTGGTAGATATAGTAATGATGGATCTGTTCAATCAATGGAACCATTTGCAGCTTCGTCAATTCCTCTTGTTGCCCTTGGAACATTTATTTTATGGATGGGGTGGTTTGGTTTCAACGGAGGTTCTCAATTAGCTCTTGGCTCTTATGAGGATGCATCAGCAATGTCTACTATCTTTATTAATACACAGCTCGCAGCATGTGGTGGATGTCTTGCGGCTGCAGTTGTAACAAGATTAGTTGGTGGCAAAACCGATGTTGTAATGATGCTGAATGGATGTCTAGCTGGTTTAGTATCTATTACAGCTGAACCTCTTATGCCATCACCAATTTTAGCAATCATCATTGGTGCTGTTGGGGGTGTTATAATGTATATTGGAACAAATTTCCTTAATAGTATGAAATTAGATGATGTTGTTGGTGCAATACCTGTACATATGTTTGCAGGAATTTGGGGCACATTAATTGTTCCACTTTCAAATCCTGATGCTTCATATGTGACGCAATTCATTGGCGTTGCTTCAGTCATTGCCTTTGTTTTCATCTTTTCTTATGTAGTTCTACTAATTATTAAGAATATTTTTGGCTTAAGAATTAGTGAGGAAGCTGAGAAACTTGGAACAGATAAATCTGAAGTAGGCGTTATTGCGTATTCAATCAGAGATTAATTAATTCCTCTAGATTAACCCTTCAGCAAATTTTGCTGAAGGGTTTTTTTATTTTGATTTTTTTTATATTCCTAATACAGTCTTTCATTAATGACAGATCACTCACATAAATTTGAAAAAAAGAAATCAGGAATATTCTTCTTTAAGTCATCAAGTCCTTTTGAATTTCATCATATTTTAAATGGTATTGATATTGAGCCTAAAGAAGAAATTTATGGCTCACTTATTTTTCCTGAAAATGTCAAGCTGCCATGTCCCGTTGTAATTGCTGTTCACGGTAGTGCAGGATTAAGAGGAAATCACCATGATCATATTGTTAATCTTTTGGAAGCCGGTATTGCTGTTTTTAGAATTCATAGTTTTGAGGCGAGAGGCTTAATTTCAATTATTGAAGATCAAATGAGAGTAACTCTAGCAACAATGATTACGGACTCATTTCGTGCACTCTCATTATTATCTCAGCATCCAGATATAGATCCAAATAAAATTGGAATCATGGGCTGGAGTCTCGGCGGCAGTACGTCCTTTTACTCTGCGTGGTCTCCAATAGTCAAAGCTTTGACAACTGGAGATGAAAAATTTTCTGCACATCTTCCACTTTACCCTGGTACTCATATTAAACCCGAAATCAATGAATGGAGTGATGCGCCTATGAGAATTTTATGTGGCGATGCAGATGACTATACTCCAACTAGCCTGGTTAAAAATATTTTAGATTATATGAAGCCTGTTAAATCAAATATAGAATTAATTACTTATCCCAACGCCCATCATTCTTTTGATTCAATTGATCCAATCGAATTTATTCCTTATGCAATTAAACTTACTGAGAAATTTGCTATTATTGACAAAAATACCAATCTTTCATTTACTCTAGATGATGGAACGATAATTCCTTGCGATGATGCTGAAGGCCGCATGAATTTAATTAAAGCAGTTCCTAATATTATGGGTGCTCATGCGGGTTGTGATTGGGAGGCGAGAAGAAAGTCTCACAAAGATGTCGTCTCTTTCTTTAAAAAAGAATTCCTAAATTCGTAATTTTTTAGACTCTAAATTTATTGACTCTAATATCTGGCAATGCAATAATAAGAACAAAACAAGAACAAATTAGAATTTAATCAATGCTATTAACCTTTTACAAAGAAGGCGTGGAATGCGGATTTCCGTCTCCAGCTAGGGATTTTACTGAGAGCTCCATAGATTTGAATGAAGAATTGATCCGTCATCCAAATTCAACTTTTGTTGTGAGAGCACGTGGTCATTCAATGATAGATGCAGGCATATCTCCTGGTGACCTGATTATTGTTGATCGAAGCTTAAAGCCACGGAATGACTCTGTTGTTGTCGCTGTGTTAGACGGAGAACTAAGCATTAAGATTCTCAGTATAAAAAGTAAAAACGATATTGTATTAAAATCAGCAAATAAAAATTATGAAGATGTTTATGTTTCAGAAGAAATGGATTTTATGATTTGGGGTGTATGTACATATGTAGTTCATGATCTTAAAAAAATTAACTATTCTGTATGAAGAAAAAAGTTTTTGCATTAATAGATTGTAATGCTTTCTATGTTTCCTGTGAGAGAGTCTTTAATCCAAAACTAAATAATAGACCAGTTGTAGCCTTATCTAATAATGATGGATGTATTATTGCTAGATCTAAAGAAGCAAAAATACTTGGAATCAAAATGGGCGTTCCACTTTTTAAAGTTAAAGACATTGTTGAGAGAGAGAATGTAATTGTATTTTCATCAAACTATACTTTGTATGCAGATATGTCGAGACGAGTTATGAATATAATATCTGAATTTGCTCCAAGTATTGAAGTTTATTCAATTGATGAAGCATTCATTGAGTTGACTGGAGTAAAAGTAGACTATGAATCATATACTCGTCAATTGAGACAGACAATTTTACAGTATACAGGTATTCCCGTTAGTATTGGAATCGCATCAACAAAAACTTTAACAAAAGTGGCTAATCACATTGCAAAAGACAATGAAAGTTTAAATGGTGTATGCTCATTAATTGATCACAAAAATTTAGATAGAGTATTAGAAGATACTCATGTTAGCGATATATGGGGAGTAGGTAGACAATTATCTAAAAAATTAATCGCAAATGGAATCTTCAACGCTAAACTTTTAAAAAACTGTGAAGATACATGGATAAGGCAAATGATGAGCATTAATGGACTAAAAACAGTTTCTGAATTAAGGGAAATATCTTGCTTAGAATTAGAAGAAACATTGGCCACTAGAAAAAGTTGTTGCACCACAAGATCATTTGGGAGGCCTTTAGTTAATCTTGAAGATATAGAGCAGGCAGTTACTACTTTTGCTCGTCGTGCGACAGAAAGAATAAGAGGTGAAAATTTAACTGCTTCTATGGTTTCCGTTTTTTTGCGAACTAATCCTTTTGATAAAAAAAATCACTATTATTCAAATAGTTCAACAATAACAATGAGTTATCCAACATATGATACAGTGCACATAGTGAAAGCAGCTCTAGCTATAACAAAAAAAATTTTTCGTGAAGATTATAATTATAAGAAGGCTGGGGTTTTACTTAGTGGTTTTTATAAAAAAGGAACTGAAACTAAAGATTTATTTTCTGAGTCGAAATACAAATCTCCTAATTTAATGTGTGCAGTCGATCAAATAAATCAGCGTTATGGCAGCGATACAATTCAAATAGCTACAGAGTGTCAAACAGGAAAATGGAAACAAAAAAGAAAAAATTGCACTCAAAGCTATACAACTCAGCTTGATAAAGTCTTATTAGTCTAAATTACTTGATAAAAAATCTAAAAATACATTGGTAATTTTATCTGGAATCTTTGAGCTTCCAGCATGACCACCTGAGAAAACAAAAACATCAGCATTTTTATTTAATAAGATTATTGACTCAACTGATTTAGGTGAAACTTCAGTATCATCATTTGCATAAGCTATATGTAATGGAATATTACTTTTTGAAAAAACTTCGTAAGTAGAAAAATAGTTTTTAGGAAAAAGATATCTAGATGAAGAGAGGAGAGAATATTCACTTCCAGGTAAGATTAGTTGATTAATATATCCATTAATTAGATCTTTAGATAATGAAACTTCATTTCCCCATTCCAAGGCTCTTTTTTCAATAAGAGGTAGTCCAAAAAAACGCATAGTGATCTCTCCAAGAAAAGGAATGCGAAGAATTTTAAAAATAAAATTATTAATATTAACAACAGGAACTTGGATTCCAACTGCCAAAGAACGATTAATATTATTATTTGCAAATTCAATAGCGATTGGCGCTCCCATTGAAACACCATATAGAATAAACTGATCAATATTTAAATGATCCAGAAGTTCCTCGAGTTGCAGTTGATATATATTCATTGAGTATTTTATTTTTGGCCGATCTGAGTAACCTCTTCCAAATTGGTCGTAACATATAACCCAATAACCATGTTCACTTAAATTTTTGCAGAAATCACTATAGCCCTCAGAAGGAACAGTTCCACCATGTATCATTATTATTGGTGTATTGTTATTTGAACCAAACTCTTTATACGCCGTTAGTCCGTTTGTAAGTTCTATAAATTTATAATCTGAAGACTTTTGAAACTGAGAAAGGTTTCCACTTTCACGATATAGAAGCAAATATATAATAGATATCAAAACTGCGCCTATTGCTAAAATAGTAAGTAAAAGTTGATAAGGCATATTCATTTTTTGCAGAAACTCAGGCTTAATTTAAGTTGCTTCGTAACCTTCATTTTGTTAGCATAATCGCCTTATAATAAAAATAAAGAAGGTAATAAATAATGAAAAAATCAATATTTACAGTTCTATTAGGCGCTTCTCTAATAGCGCTCGTAGCAGGCTGTTCTCAGCAAAAAGAAGAGGTAGCCGCGAGTGATATAAATGTAGGAATTATTTTAGGTTTTACAGGACCTATTGAGTCTTTGACGCCAACAATGGCCTCATCTGCTGAGCTTGCATTCAAAGAAGCAACTGATGCTGGCATACTTAATGGTTCAACTCTAAATCCTGTTAGAGCTGACTCAACTTGTATCGATGCAGCTGCAGCAACATCTGCTGCTGAAAGATTAGTGACAGCTGATAATGTAGCAGCAATAATGGGTGCAGATTGTTCAGGTGTGACAACAGCTATTGCAAATAATGTTGCTGTACCAAATGGTGTTACAATAATTTCTCCATCTGCAACGTCACCTGCATTAACAACAATAGAAGATAAAGGATTTTTCTTCAGAACAGCTCCATCTGACGCTCGTCAAGGACAAGTTCTTGCTCAAGTTGTTATGGATAGAGGAATTAAAAAACTTGCTGTGACTTACACAAACAATGACTACGGAAAAGGTTTATCTGATAGTTTTGTTGGAGCATTTACAGCTATGGGTGGTGAAGTGACTATTGAAGTACCCCACGAGGATGGTAAAGCTGATTATTCTGCTGAAGTCGGTGCTTTAGCAGCGGCTGGTGGTGACCGATTGGTCGTAGCTGGTTATGTAGATCAAGGTGGATCAGGTATTGTAAGGGCTGCTTTAGACAGTGGCGCATT
>Ga0163111_10003178_pt1 | contig 10563 bp, 10 predicted proteins | sample CRUFie1St18metaG_FD_109645 | JGI IMG/M metagenome (GOLD analysis project Ga0163111, IMG submission 109645) | Marine microbial communities from the Costa Rica Dome - CRUD Field 142mm St18 metaG | ecosystem: Environmental > Aquatic > Marine > Oceanic > Photic zone | place: Costa Rica: the Eastern... | reverse complement strand
TGTGTTGACACAGTAATTTTTGATGATGAACTAAGTCCTTCACAACTAAGAAATATTGAGACAGCTTTGGAGTGTAAAATTCTAGATAGAAACAATCTAATATTAGATATCTTTGCTTCACGAGCACAAACAGCACATGCTAAAACGCAGGTGGAGTTGGCTCAATATCAATATTTATTGCCGAGGTTAACAAATATGTGGACTCACTTATCTCGACAAAAAGGGGGCGTTGGAATGAGGGGTCCAGGAGAAACAGAGATTGAAACAGATCGACGTATTGCTCGGGACCGGATGGCTCTTCTAAGAAGAAGGCTTAGCAAAATCGATAAGCAAAAATCTACTCAAAGAGGAAATCGAGAGAAAATGATTAGAGCAGCACTAATTGGGTATACGAATGTCGGCAAGTCTACAATTATGAATGCGCTTGGAAAGAGTGATGTGCTGGCAGAAAACAAACTTTTTGCGACTCTTGATACTACTGTTAGAAAAGTGGTTGTTGGTAACTTACCTTTTTTACTTTCTGATACCGTTGGTTTTATCCGTAAACTACCTCATGGATTAGTTGAGTCTTTTAAATCAACTTTAGATGAGGTTAGGGAGTCAGATTTACTTATACACGTGGTAGATATATCACATCCTAATTTCGAGGATCAAATAAGAGTTGTTAACGAAACAATCAAAGAAATAGATTCATCTGATAAGCCTACTATTTTAGTTTTTAATAAGATTGATTCTTATAAATATATTGAAAAAGAAAAAGATGATTTAACACCTAAAATATTAGAAAATTATTCTTTAGAAGATTTAAAGAAAACCTGGATGGCAAAAGAGGATAATATTATATGTCTTTTTCTTTCAGTGCGCAAGAAAACGAATTGGGACGAGTTTAAGACAACACTTTATTCTAAGATTAGAGAGCAACATATTAAGCGTTACCCTTATAACGATTTTCTATATCCTGACTTACCAATTACATAGCTATGTCCAAAAACTTAAAGAATGAGGATAGTTTGGAGTTAATTTGGACTTTTAACACAGATATTCAAGCCGAACAAGCCAAAATTTTACTAGAAAGCCACGGCTATTTTGCGCATGTAAATAATTCATATTCCACTAGATTTAATTATTATGAGTCTTTTGTCAACACAATAACAGGAGGGATCAGATTGTATACAAAAAAAACACAAGCTTATGATGCTTATGTTTTGCTGGCAATGTATGAAATGGTTCCGATGAAAGATATTATGGCAAATCATTCTTCAGGTCTTGAAGGTTTTCAAAAACTTATTGGTAATATTCCTGCTTTGAGGTCAATGGGAATTGTTATTCAAATTATTGCAGTTGGGGTTTTTTTAGCTTGTATTCTGATATTAATAATCAAAATAACTGTCCGTTAAATGTTGTAAACTATCTACATTCAAAGTTTGATCAAAAAGAGTGTCCATATGTATTTCTCCATTGTCAAATTCATATTTGAAATACAAATCATGTAAGTTTGTTGAGTAGGGTGGCTTTTTTAATTCCATATACCCAAGCTTGTTGGTTACAGTTAAGTTATTATTTTCTGAAGAGCTATAAATATCCTTTTTTGTAAGGCTTATTTCGAATAAGTTGTTTAAAACAGATCCAGCTGTAAATAAGTTGTCAAAATTATTGCTACTTGTTATTTCTATTGACGTAATGACTTTTTCAAAAGCATAAATATCATCAGGGCATGGTTGCGTAGCATAAATAGATTTAAAACCTTGAAATTTTGCAATTGCTCCATTCAAAAACCCGGATTTTTCTTCGGGTTCTATAGCTGAAATCATAAATGTGGGAAAATATGTGTCACTTAATCTGTTTACTTCAGTTTCTTTGAATGAGACTTCGAAAAAAAATCTTTCTCTGCAGCAGGAAGAAACCACTATGCTTAGGTAGTATAGCGCTGTTAAAAGGATGAGTTTTTTTTTCATAATAAGGATGCTTTTAATGAGATATCAAAACTGAAAGGCCACATGTACGAACTTGTATTAACTATTCCCATCTCTTTTTTTAAAACTTTAATATTTATTTGGTTTACAGGGAGATTGAACTGCAAACCAATAAAAACTCTTCTTTTCATAACTTTAGGGATGTATTCAATTTTTGGTGATAGACTAATATAATTACCTGTAATACGCCAATTATAATTAAATATAGACGATGAATAAAAAGATAAGCGAGAATACTTAACCCCTCCTCCTAAATATATTTGATTGAATAAAAATATATTTGTTATTAAATAATCAAATCCCATTCCAATATTCCTTATTCTAAATTCTCTTGAAGAGTAACCGTAATTAGAAATTCCACGTGCACTTGTTTTATAATTTGTGTAAAATAAATTCAGATCGTAATACTTTTTGTTTCCATTGAAAAAACCGTTTCCTATTGCAAACCCTGTAACACTTGTTGAGGTTTGAGGAATTGATTCAAGCCAATTTCTATTTCCTTTGTATTCTTCAAGCGCTATATCAATTTGGTTGAAAAATTGAAAGCTTTCTAAAATACTAACATAGACAACAACTTTATCTGTTTCCTTTTTTTCTTGAGCAGTGCATGATAAAGTCAATAAAAAAGGAATAAGAATCTTCATAGTGTAAATCTGACGAATTGATGAAAAATAGTTGCTATTCTCCGAGAAAATAAATTTGCGTTTTTTGCAAATTATTGAAAAATTAGTTCGTTTTTCAATTCTGATTCAGTTTTTAATTATTTCAATTTTGAAGAAAATAAACGACTAAAATAGTCGAGACTAAATTTAAAAACGATAGAAAATGAAAAAGGTAAGATTTAAATTGGCGTTGATTGGATTATTTATTTTAACCCAGATGATGATGGCTAAGGAAACAATTGCAATCATCAACTTTGATGTTATTGGTTCACATTATAAAGAGAGTCAATACATATCCATGGTAACATCTGAAATAAGAAAACTAGATACAATGGATGTGATTGATAAATACTCCGTTTCAGAACTTGTTGAAGCAAACGTAGAGCCTGGAAAGAAATGTTTTGGTGTTAGATGTATTTCGGAATTAGGTAAATCGTTAGACGTTAGTTATGCTTTAACTGGATCAGCAGAATTAACAGGCGAAAAATTGTCGATACATTTAAGATTAATAAATCCTGCAACTCAAAAAGTTGTAGAGAGTGATTACTCCGAGTATTTATATGAAGAAGAATATATTTGGAAGTTCATGGAAATGTCGGTAAAGTCGCTTTTTAACAAAAAAGTACGCATGGATGATTTGGTTGTTTTTAATTTCGACAAGGCTAAAAACGCAGAACTTGAGGGACCAAGAATTAAGCCCTATAATCTTTCTGGACCAAGGTTTGGTGTGTCACATATTACAGGGTTAAATAGTGATATACTCCAGAGCACGGGTCCTGGAGGATACAATAAGAACCCCTCCATGACAGTTATTGGATATCAATATGAGAAATCGTATTTATATACTGGGGCAGTACAAGCTGTTTTTCAAACGAACGTTTCTTTAACAGGACTGGATCAGCAGTTAGCAATTCCATCGCTTTCTCTACTAAATGGTTTTAGAAGCGTAAAATATGGATTTGAAATAGGTTTTGGTCCCATATTTAGACTAAAACAAGTTCAAAAAGGGTATGTGGACGAATCAAACACATGGATAAAAGTAGGAGATAACCCTAATTATGATGGGGTACTATCCAATCGACTGGATAGTAGAGGAGATTACAAATTCCAACCTGGGTGGGTTTGGGCTATTGGTAAAAGTTTCAAAGCAGGAAATATGACAATACCTGTTAATTTATATGCCATACCAGATAATGATGGTTGGCTATATGGATTTTCATTTGGGTACGCTTTGCATAAGTAAAATGAATACAAAAGGGGCTGTTTAAACAGCCCCTTTTGTATTTATAAAGTTTATATCTATTTGAGTGAGTTAATCAAATCAATATATTCTTGCATGGACTCTTCCGATGTTTTTCCTTTTTGGCTTTCCCAAGCATTATATTTTGCAAGATTAATAAAATCAAAACCATTTGGTTTTTCTCCCGATATATCGCCTTGTGTAGACTGTTTGTATAGACTGTAAATTTTTAGTAGAATATCGTTTGATGGTTTTTCTGGAAGTTGTTTTGATTCGGTAATGGCTTGCTCAAACTGTTCATGTAAATTCATAATATTAGCTTTTATTATTTGTTCATTAAATCTTCAATTTCTTCTGCTTCAATAGGGATAGAAGACATCAAATCAACCGGTCCGTTTTTAGTGATTAAGATGTCGTTTTCAATTCGAATCCCAATTCCTTCTTCTGGTATGTATATTCCTGGTTCACATGTAAATACCATTCCGGGCTTAAATGGAGAGTATCGATTTCCAACATCGTGAACATCCATCCCTAAGAAATGAGCTGTTCCATGCGGAAAGTATTTTTTGTACAAAGGGTTTTTTAGCGACTGTTTTTTAACTTCTGTTTTTGTCAATAATCCTAGGGTGATTAATTCCCATTCTATTAGCTTCCCTATTTCCTTATTAAACTCATCTAATAAAGCTCCCGTTACAAGCATCTCGGTTGCCATAACCATAACTTTTCTTACTGAGTTATAAATGTCTTTTTGTCGTTTAGTATACCGTCCATTTATTGGGACTGTTCGAGTTAAGTCAGAGGCATAGTTAGCATATTCTGCTCCAAAATCCATTAAAATTAAATCGTTGTTTTTGCATTGTTGATTGTTGTTTGTGTAATGCAGAATACATGCGTTTTTTCCGGATGCGAATATAGGACTATAAGCATGCCCGTTAGATTTATTACGAATGAATTCATGAGTAACTTCAGCTTCTATTTCATATTCCCAAACTCTCGGCTTAATAAAGTTAAGAATCCTTCTAAATCCTTTTTCGGTAATACTGCAAGCGTGCTTAATGAGGTCAATTTCAAATGATGATTTTATTTCACGAAGGCTTGTTACCATTGGTGTAACTCGCTCAAAGTTGTGCGCTGGAAGTTGATTTTTTAATTTTCGAGTAAATCTTAAATTTCTTGAATCTACATCAGATTTCACTCTGTCGTGTTCGTTTTGATTGACATAAATGTTTTGGATGTCATTTGTTAGAAGCTTTAAAATACCGTTGAAATTTTCTAACCAAAAAATAGTTTTAATACCAGAAATTTTCGAAGCTTCTTGTTTCGTGTATTTAGGTCCCTCCCAGATTTTTATCTGTTCACTTGTTTTTCTTATAAACAGTACTTCTCGATAAATTGGGTTTGGGCAGTCTGGAAACAACAGTAAAATCGACTGTTCTTGATCAATTCCACATAAATACAATAAATCTGAATTTTGTCTGAATGGAAAAAAACAATCTCCATTTCTAAGCATTTCATCATTAGAGTGAAATACGGCTAAACTTTTCATTTTCATTGCTTTACAGAGCTTTTTTCTGTTTTTAACGAATAATTCGGGGTTAATCATGTCGTATCTAACATTCATTTTATCTTGTTTAGAAAGTGTCTAAATAAAAATTGACAGCTCTTCATTGTTTAGGATGTTAAAACTCTTAAATGTAAGTAAATATAGGGGTTTAAAGCGTTTTTAAACAGTTTTTAATAATCTAAATTTATCAATACATCTTCTACTGTAAACAGGTGATTAAGGTTATAAACGATTTGTGTTGTAAATTTGTAGAACGGAATGAAATATTATTCCGACATAAAATTATGATTTATGAGTAATTCGGGTATTGGAAAATCATCAATAGGAAGGAAGGTTGTCATGGCACTTTCTGGATTATTTTTATTGGTTTTTCTAGTACAACATCTAATAATTAACCTTCTTTCCGTAATAAACCCAGAGTCTTTTAATACAACTTCTCATTTTATGGGAACCAACCCAGTTGTTCAATTTGTTGCTCAACCTGTATTAATTGGGGGAATACTCATTCATTACCTAATGGGTATTATATTAACTATAAAAAATAAAAAAGCTAGGCCAGTTGCTTATATCTCAGACAATCAATCTGCCAATTCATCATGGGTTTCAAGAAACATGATCACAACCGGAATAATGATTTTTTTATTCTTAATCCTACATATGGGTGATTTTTGGATTCATGAAATTACTGTTAAATTCTTTGGAAATAAAAGCTGGGACGTCGTTGGCTTTATAGAGGGAACAGAAGAATTTCGTTATTGGGAAGAATTGCATCATACAATGAAAAATCCAGTAAAGGTTAGTATATACAGCTTAGCTTTTTTATTTTTAGGATTACATTTAGCGCACGGTTTTGCATCTACTTTCCAGTCTGTTGGATTCCGTGATGGAAGATTTACCCCAACATTAGCAAAATTAGGAAAAGGATACTCGGTAGTAGTTCCTTTATTGTTTACCATAATTGCTTGGTGTCATTATTTCAATTTGTATTTGTAAAAGATGATGATATGTCAATACTAGATTCAAAAATTCCTGAAGGTCCAATCGCAAATAAATGGACCAAGCATAAAAACGACATTAATGTTGTTAACCCAGCGAATAAGCGTTTAATAGATGTTATTGTTGTTGGGACAGGATTAGCTGGTGGAGCAGCTTCTGCATCACTTGCTGAAATGGGGTTTAACGTGAAGGCTTTTTGTTATCAGGACTCACCAAGGAGAGCGCACTCAATCGCTGCTCAGGGAGGGATTAATGCAGCCAAGAATTATCAAAATGATGGTGATTCTACATACAGATTGTTTTACGATACCGTAAAAGGAGGAGATTATAGAGCAAGGGAAGCAAATGTCTATCGTTTAGCAGAAGTTTCCGCTAATATAATTGACCAGTGCGTTGCGCAAGGAGTTCCATTTGCAAGAGACTATGGGGGGTTGCTGGATAACCGTTCGTTTGGAGGGGTTTTAGTTTCCCGTACTTTTTATGCAAAAGGTCAAACAGGACAACAACTTCTTTTAGGAGCATACTCTGCAATGAATCGTCAAATTAATAAAGGAAAAATCCAAATGTATAACCGTCATGAAATGATGGACTTGGTAAAGGTTGACGGAAAAGCTAGAGGAATAATAACTAGAAATTTGCATACAGGTGAAATATCAAGACATTCAGGTCACGCGGTCGTAATAGCTACGGGTGGTTATGGGAACGTATATTTCTTATCAACCAACGCTATGGGTTCCAATGTAACTGCGGCATGGAAAATTCATAAAAAAGGAGCGTTTTTTGCGAATCCATGTTATACACAGATACACCCAACATGTATTCCAAGATCGGGAGATCACCAATCAAAATTAACCCTAATGTCAGAATCTTTAAGGAATGACGGACGTATTTGGGTTCCAGGAAGAAAAGATCATGTGGAATTAATTCGGTCAGGAAAAATGTCGCCTGTTGAAATTCCAGAAGAAGATAGAGATTATTATTTAGAGAGAAGGTATCCAGCTTTTGGTAACTTGGTTCCTCGAGATGTTGCTTCAAGAGCTGCAAAAGAAAGGTGCGATGCAGGATATGGTGTTAATTCAACAGGTGAAGCTGTTTACCTAGATTATTCCTCCGCTATTGAGCGGTACGGTAAAACAGAAGCAAACATTAATGGATTAGATTCTAGTGATGTAGATCTAGTAACGAAACTTGTAAAAAAAGTAATAGAAGCGAAATATGGTAACTTGTTTCAGATGTACGAGAAAATCACGGATGAAAATCCATATGAAACGCCAATGATGATATACCCAGCCGTTCATTATACTATGGGTGGAATTTGGGTTGATTATAACTTAATGACAACAATTGAAGGTTGTTATGCTGCAGGAGAAGCTAATTTTTCTGATCATGGAGCAAATAGGCTAGGTGCATCAGCTTTAATGCAAGGTTTGGCTGATGGATATTTTGTCTTACCTTACACAATCGGTGATTTCTTAGCTGCGGAAATTAGAACAGGTGAAATACCGAATGATACAGTTGAGTTTATGGAGGCCGAGGCTGAGGTCAGAAAGCAGATTGATTTTTTTGTAAATAATAATGGAACGAAGTCGGTTGACCATTTTCATAAGCGACTAGGTAAAGTAATGTGGGATAAGGTTGGAATGTCCAGAAACATACCTGGATTAGAAGAGGCCATAGAAGAAATAAAAGAAATAAGGGAGGAGTTTTGGAAAGAAGTAAAAGTTCCTGGTGATGCTGATGGGTTGAATCCTGAGTTAGAGAAAGCGGGAAGAGTTGCCGATTTCTTGGAGCTTGGTGAGTTATTTGCTAAAGATGCTTTGCATAGAAATGAGTCATGCGGAGGTCATTTTCGTGAGGAATCTGTTGAGGTAGGTGGACCTCAGGATGGAGAGGCATTAAGGGATGATGTTAATTTTAGATATGTAGCTGCTTGGGAATACAAAGGGGAACCAAGGGATGCTGTTTTACATAAAGAACCTTTAGAGTTCTATGATATTGAATTAAAGCAGAGAAGTTACAAATAGGCATGAGCCGAAAAAACAGAAAAGCGTTATGAATTTAACACTGAAAATCTGGAGACAAAAAAACTCAAAAGTAAAAGGAGTTGTCGAAACGTATAAGCTAAATGATGTTAGCCCAGATTCTTCATTTCTTGAAATGCTTGATGTTTTAAATGAGGGCTTAGTTGACAAAGGGGTTGAGCCCGTAGCTTTTGATCACGATTGCAGAGAAGGTATTTGTGGAATGTGTTCTTTATACATTAATGGAGAAGCTCATGGGCCCGACAGAAGGGTAACAACATGTCAACTTCATATGAGAATGTTTAATGATGGAGAAACCATAACTATTGAGCCTTTTCGTTCCGCAGGTTTCCCTGTAGTTAAAGATTTAGTTGTTGATAGAAGTGCCTTTGATAGAATTCAACAAGCAGGCGGGTATATATCTGTAAATACATCTGGGAACACTCAAGATGCAAATGCTTTACCAATTCCTAAAATTGACGCAGACAAGGCCTTTGACGCAGCAACTTGTATAGGGTGTGGGGCTTGTGTGGCTAGTTGTAAGAATGCTTCAGCAATGTTATTTGTTTCAGCTAAAGTTTCTCAATTTTCTTTATTGCCTCAAGGTAAAGTTGAAGCAAATAGAAGAGTTGCGAATATGGTTAAGCAAATGGATGATGAAGGTTTTGGTAACTGTACTAATACTGGGGCTTGTGAAGTGGAGTGTCCAAAAGGTATATCCTTGGATAATATTGCAAGAATGAACAGAGATTTTCTTAAATCTTTGGTTGTTGCCGAAGACAAATAATACTTGAATTGTGTTTTTGTTTTATTCCGTAAGTCCCTAAAAAAACAAAAAATAATCTCTATTTTTCGGAAAAATTTTCAAAAATATTAATTTAATTATGAGTTATTTAAATAAATGTTTTCGCTTATTCATGATTCTTTTTGCACCCCTTGTTTTAAATGGACAGATTATTAATTATTCCCAATCAAATAATTTGTTGAAACCCTATGAAACGGGATCTGTAGATTCTTTTGGACCTCCTTTATACATTTTATCTAGTGCCGATACGGTTTATAGTCAGGATTCAATAGTATATGATATTTATTTGGGAAGTAAGGAAACTCCAGCTAAAAATGTTTATGGTGTTACAATTAAATTACGGCATAAGGTAGAGGAGGTTTTTGGAAGTGATAACTCAGCAATTTTTGATAGTTGCTGGTTTGGTGTCGATAATGTAGATATGATCACGTTGAGTATGCCAGTCGAAGATGGTATCGATATAGCAATGACAAGAACTGACCATAAGAATAGAACAGGAGAAGGTTATTTATCAACTGTTAAGGTTGTTATTCCAGATAATTTAGGAGAAATTATAAAAGATTTTCAGTTTGAATTCACGGATGTGAATATCGTAAGTTATCAAGGAGAGGCTATTCTGCCTAATATTATTTACGGAGACCCTGTTGTTATTTTGAATAGAGAAGAACAGGGTGTTAAATTACTTGAAAAAGGATTAAAGGTCTATCCCAATCCCAACTCAGGTGTATTTAATATAGATTCCAAACTACAGCTCGATAAAATCCGGATAATGGACTTGTCAGGAAGATTAATGCATGAGCTGTATATAACTTCTCAACACGAGTTGTTGAATCTTTCCGGTTTTGAGAGAGGAGTTTATCTTATAGAATTCCAATCTGGGAATTTAACTGCTTACGAGAGGATTTTTGTTAAGTGATATTTTGGTCTCAAACTAGAAAATAAATTTTGTTAAAATTAAAGTTTTGATTTCTTATATTGCATATTAAATAAACTTTGTTTGTTTAAATATGTCCGGGATTGAGAATAGTAAGTTGTGTTTATTACTAGAAACTTTTACTACGAAAGAAATATCAAGCTTTTGTGATTTTATATCTTCTCCATTCTACAACAAGAACAAAACTCTAATATCGCTTACTAAAGAATTATTAAAAATACATCCTAATTATTTTAAGCTCACTAAAGATAAATTAGAGAATAAAATAAAATCTACTAATATAGTAAGAGACATGTCTTTGGTTTTGAAATTAGCAGAGCGATTTTTAGTTATATGTCATATTGAAGAGAATAAAATTTTAAGTGATT
>Ga0163111_10003177_pt1 | contig 10567 bp, 8 predicted proteins | sample CRUFie1St18metaG_FD_109645 | JGI IMG/M metagenome (GOLD analysis project Ga0163111, IMG submission 109645) | Marine microbial communities from the Costa Rica Dome - CRUD Field 142mm St18 metaG | ecosystem: Environmental > Aquatic > Marine > Oceanic > Photic zone | place: Costa Rica: the Eastern... | reverse complement strand
TTCTTCGTGATAATACGAATGGTGGTGGTGATGATGATCAGAAGAGAATGGACCCCAGAACTCTTCCCAAGTTATTGCTCTTGCAGGGGTAGCAAGAAATGGTAAAAGTAGTAGGGGTAGGAGTTTCACAGAAATTCCTCAAGTGAAGAGATAGACTTTTTCTTTTTGTCTAATTTGCTTTTTTTAGTAACATAATCCAGTGCTTGTTTGTAAGTTTTACAACTGTGAATTACGTTTCCATTATGTATAATGGCGAATCCCTTTAACTTACCAGCATAAGGAACAGCAGCCCACATACCATCATTAGTTACATAACCTTCAGGATCTGCTGGTTTTGGATTAAGAATACCCGATCTGGGAATGAAAGGTTTCTGAAACTTTGCCATTAAAATACAGCAGTGACCGAAACAATTTGTGCGCCAGGATTACGTGCTGTTGCAACACGCTTTGCATCCTCATAATCAACAGCAACGACAACTTCATCGAACAAAGTGCCTGCCTTGAACAGTTGAACTTTGACTTTCATTGGGAGTGTCCCTTGATTACCTCTGTATTATAGCATAAGGATCAGCGTCTGACAACCGAAATGGCAGGTTCTCCCTGCTCAAATACGGTGTCCACAACCGCTTGAACGGATCTGGCAGTGCTGATGCCCACTTTGTCAAAGACTGGCACACAAACCAGTCCAAACGTCTTCTCAGCGCCACCCAGACGGATCACACGACCGATTGACTGACTGATACCAATATAATCCATATTACGCATAAACAAGACTGCTTCAAGTCCTTTCACATTGATACCTTCAGACAGAATGCTGTGATGCATCACAACAAAACGAGTATCATCCTGTCCCCACTGATTGAGAGTCTTGAAGAACTGATCGCGGGAAACTTTCTGACCGTTGATAATAGCACCAGTCTTGGCAGTAATATACATCCAATTGTATCCACGCTGCTGCAACTCATAGCAGAAGTCAGACTGTGAAACAAGACTCACAATTTGCTTTGTAGAACGTGCAGCAATCAGGATTTTACCCAGTGAGTTGCTATCGATAGTCTCAAGCAGGTTCTTATCATCAGACTGCTTGAAATCACCCTGTGGCAGTTGCTGAACCACAACCTTGGGGGGAAGAATATAACCTTCCTCAACCAATTTAGGTGCAGGAACATTGCAAATCACCTGTCCGTAGACAGCACCATCATTCATTCCTGGTTTGAAGATGGTAAGACTATGCTTAGGAGTAGCAGTAAAAAAGTAGCAACGATCAGCATCGTGAGAGAAGAACTCAGTAGCAGGGAAGAAGTTACGCTGCACACTATTATGTGCCTCGTCGAAGTAGATAGTATTTACTTCAATGTCTGCTTCTTGAATACGATGCAGACTGTGATATGTAGTAAAAAAGATCTGATTACGATATGCTTGCTTGTGCCAGTTGTGAATCAATGCGGGTTTTGTGCTGCTGAAGTGCTCAGTCTCACCACTATGAACGTGATAAACAGCAACATCATCAATAACTTCCAGAAACTCTTTACAAAGTTGTTCTGCCAGAAGAATGCGAGGAGCAACTACAACAATAGTAGTGGGACCATCTTTATCAAACTGACTTTTTGCATCTTCAATCATACAAATAGTCTTACCGCCACCTGTAGGAACAATAATTTGCCCACGCTGGTGCTTCTGCATTGCAGCGATAGCATCGTTCTGGTGGGGGCGAAGAGTGATCAAGTCGTCTCCATATCAATAAACATATTATAGCACATCACAACCTCTGGAACCAGTCAGTAGACGGTCCTATAAGTGTCTATAGCTCTTCTCTTCAACCCAGACAAAGGGAGTCTACACACCTTTTATCTGTTTGTCAAGAGTTCATACTATCTTCAATACCTTTTAGAGTGTTTTCCCATTCTTCTGGAGGTATTTCTGCCCATTTATTCAGTGGACAACTATCTAAAATGATTCTTGCTTTACCAGGAATGTAACAACCACACTCTGCACATTCTTTATGTTTTTTTATATACTTATCACACCCTTTGCAGGTATCTACTCTCTCTTTGTAAATTTTGTCAGATACAACTAATTCCTGACCCTGTGTTTCATAGACGTGTCTAATCAGATCCCAGGAAAACTTTGCAAAATTATTCGCCTTTTCACCAAATGACTTTCTTTCCATAATTTAATCACTTTGTATCTTATGTATTAAGGATTAAACGATCCTTTAACTGTACTTGAATTTGCACCTTCTACACTATATCTTGCACCAAAAATTGCTCTTCCAGAACCACCGCCAGATCCACTATTATTAGTATTGCCTCCAGAACTGCCCCAGTCGCCTCCAGAACCGCCGGTTTCACCTGTAGCACCCGTACCAGCACCACAACCATTACCAGCACTTCCACTGCTGCCTCCAGCACCTGATAAAGATCCTGTCTGGTTGTTGTATCCTCTACCTAATCCACCATTACCACCTGCTCCACCAGCACCACCAGCAGACGGGAATGTTCTTGTGCAAGTTCTAAACTTTCTCCATTTAGCAGTTACTCTCCAACAGTTGCCCCATCTATTACATTTTTGTTTATTTTTACATCCACTACCGCTGGTACAATTTCCGCTAGTCCATCCACTAGGACAACCAGGACAACTACCACAATTTGATCTAGTTGTTGTCTCTCTACAAGTTCCCTGAGAACCTGTAGCACCAGTATTACCTTTTTCTCCACCTCCTCCACCACCATATATTCTGCCACCACTTAGAATTTGAATGACAATATTTTGACTATTTGAGTTATTATTGGATGAAAAAGCATCACCAGCACCTTGACCACTAATGCTAGGTGCTCCACTACCAGTTCCACCACCTCTACCAGCAGCACCAAATATATCTCCAGAAACTAATACTCTAAGATTGACACTTTGCCCACTCATCGAAGCAGCAGGGTTGCCAATAGCATTAGATCCAATAGTTCCATCAACAAAATATACCTTTCTTACATTCTTATCACGATTACTATTCCAAGATAAGTTGTTGATATTTACGTTAGTATTTGTTCCAGTCTGTCTAACATAATAATACTTTATCGATCCTCTAAAATCAGAGGTCTTCCAATTACTTGATGATGTTGTTATATTTGCATTCTCTGTAGCATTAGGAACTACAGGGTTAGTATCACTAGTGCTAGTTACTCGTAGTAAATCTGATGCACTGATTGGATTATTATCCGTTGCAAATGTTTCACTACCACCAAATGTAGATCTTCTCTGTTGAGCACGGAAGTTAGATCTTAGAGAACTAAAACTAATGGACCCAGAGTTGTAGTAAGTTCCAGCAGTGGCAGTAGAATGTGACATTATCTACGACTTTTTGATTATTTATCAAACACAGAGATCATTACAATAATACCAAGTAACTGCTACCCGTTTCTTTCCAGAAATTATAGACTCGGAACTATGTGGGAAACACCAATTTGATGGGAAATATAGTGCAGTTCCAGCACGAGGTTTATACTTTCCTGTGCGAAATATGGTAGATCCACCACTAAAACCTTCAGAAAGATATAGGACAATAGATATTTTTCTGTGATAAAATTGAGTTTTGGGATCTGTAGCAGCATCAAAATGCCAGTTATAGTTTTGATACGCATCATATTCTAGAACTTGAATACCTTCTCGATGGGAGGTAGTCATATGAGCACCAGGAACAGGATATGAATCTAATGCTACACCCAATTTTTCAATTATAATTTCTTTATATTTAATAAGACCATCATTAAATTTATTATGAAGGATGTTTGTCGCTTGATGACCATCAGTAAGTCCCGTACCAAGACTTGAACGAATTGGACTGACACGCTCTTTTCCGTCTGGTCCAAAAACTGTGCTTGGGTGAAAATCTAGAGTATCAATATGTTCGTTGACTATCTTCAGCTCTTCAGGGGTAAGAATTTCAATAGGTTGAATAAAATCGTTCATTGTTTGATAAAGTTAAACATTTGTTTTTGGGATCTTCCTTGCCCTTTTGCTTTTTTGATTTCCATATCAAGTAAGCGACAATCCTCAAGAATAGAGTCGGGATCATCTAAGCAGGAAACATATTCTTTGATTGCGTCTGGATTGAACATTTCCAATCCGTGAGCACACTGAATGTAACTATCAACAGTCCAGAAGTATTTTGATACATCAATGTTTGATGCCTGTATAAATTCTTCCCTACACTTTTCGTCAAATGCTCTAACAAAATCAGATTTGTTCTCTGTCATATGCTTCCAGAACTTTGAATCAGTCCTGTTAGTATTATAATGGAGACAGATAAACTCAACTATCTCTTCATATAATATCTTATTCAGATTGTTACACTGATTTCTATTATACTCTAGATCTTTCAGAGTTGCATTATGTTCTATAAAGTGTAGCATCTGTTGGATAATAATATGTATCCCAGTAGACTCTAAGGGTTCTACGAAACCACTTGATAGACCAATTGCCATACAATTGCCGATCCAACTCTTCTTATAGTATCCAGGTTTGTATTCAATAATTCTATCAGTTTCTAGACTGACACCTAGATTATCCTCTAACCAGGCATTATAATCTTCTCGTGCTTCTTCATCAGTTGTAAATCTAGAGGAATAAACATATCCAGTTCCAAACCTATTACCGACAGGTATTCTCCATATCCATCCGTGCTTTCTTGCTTCTGCTAAAGTATATGAGGGAACTTCCTCAAAGTTGTATAAAACTTGCTGTGGTATTGCTCTATCCATTGGCAGAACATCTAAGATGCTATGCCACTCTGGATTCAGAGTTTCTAACAATACAGAGTTAAATCCAGAAGCATCGATGAAAAAGTCTGCTGTTACTTCTCCACTATTTTTGAATTTAATACTTTGAATATTTTTACCGTCTGAGTTGATCTCCTCAGCAATGTCGTCAATAAAATCTACTTCATTCTCTATATTTTTCCAGATATATTCTCCAAACTCTTTAGTGTTAATGTGTAGAGCATACTCATATTCAAAGAAAAAGTTGGGAACAATATCTGTTGCTTTACTGTGAAGAACTCCACCATCATAAGTTCCATTCATCAAAGCATACATTGATGGTGAATATTCCTCATCTTCTAGATCAAATCCAACTTCGGAAAATCCATGAAAATATTCTGTCCCTTCAATCCAATTTTTGAAATTGATTCCTAGTTTGACTGTCGTATCTGTTTCTCGTATCAGTTGCTCGGGAGTAACTCCTAGATAATCTCTTACAAACTGATCTACGATGTTGGTTGTGCTTTCACCAACACCTATGTTTTTCTTTCTCGAATCATAATATACGGAGACGTGGACTTTATCCTTCCATCTCCGCTTTATCATTGTTGCTGCAATCAATCCAGAGGAACCAGCCCCCAAAATAACAAATCTTTTCATATAGTCAATTATACACCGTGAAAGTCAGTCCAAGCAATTCCTGTGTATCCTTGGAACCTGCCAACATCTGTATTAAAGATGATAGCACCTGTTGCAGTTATCAATCCAGTTCTTTGAGCATTTGTATTTCTAGGAACAATCATAAAGCAAGATGATCCGTTTCCTAAATCTCTTCCTGCATCAGAGAAATCGATAGCACCTTGAGCATTTGTAGTACCAATACCAATGGTAGAGTTCCTATCTGCAATAATTGTAGAAGAAACTATCTTCATCTCACCGGTGTGGAAGTTGATGTTACCATCAACAACTCTCAGTGCTGCTGCTTCATCGAAGAATACATCACCAGTTGCAAGATCTTCTGTTGATGTTGTGCCAATACCAATCGAAGTTGATACGATTGCAGTTCCTGAAACTTCTAGAGTTTCTGCAAGTTCTGCATCACCATTCATTCCCTTATCAGTTCCAACACCTAAGCGTTCAATAAATCCCTTAGCTGTTCTCATATCGAGGTCAGTAATAGGAACAGTAGTTCCGATTCCTACTGACGATCCTACAGAAACTGTACCACCAAAGTCTGCACTAAAGAATGTGGATACTCCAGTTAAAGTATTAACATTACCATCAAAGGTCCCTGGCATAGTAACAGAACCAGTGATTGCTCCATCAACAGTCAAACCACCTAACATTCTTACATCAGATGTAAATGTTGATGTTCCAACAACTTCAAATGTTGCATTAGGATCTGTTTTACCAATTCCCAACTTACCATCATAGGTAAGTGTCATTCTCTCAGCATTAGTTTGACCGTAGATCCAATTAAAGTTGCCAGTGTTAATGCCAGCAGAACCAGCGTGAACATAGGAGTTGAGATTACCTACGGTATTGTTCAGAATTTCAAAGTCTCGTCCACTACTACCATAACGCAATACACCAGTGCTTGCTGCTGCGCCAACTTGCTGACCAATACTTAGTCTTGCTTGACCTTGATTAGAAATAATTTGTGCAAGAGATCCTGATGCTTTTCTGATTGTAAGTTCTGACTCTGGAATAGCAGAACCAATACCTAATTTGCCACCAATCAGTACACTCAGAGCAGTTCCACCTGTTCCAACGTGCAATTCATTATGTGCAGTTGCAATTCCAACTGTCAATGCAAGACCAACATTAGCAAAGTTGGTTACATTTAATCCGGTTGCAGTTTCAATACCGACAGTAATATCTGGAGTTCCAGTAAGTCCTCTAGCAGTATCTGCAATACCAGTTATAGTTCCAGTTATATCACCAACAACATTACCAGTTAGAGTTCCAACAAAACTACTAAATGTAGCAACACCAGTTGGTTTGTTAATTTGATCTGGTAATCTATCATTAGCAACAGTTCCTGCTGAAATATTATCAGCATCTAGTTCTGTAATATTATTACCTTGACCAAAGTATGTTCTGGCAGTCATAATGCCAGTTGCAAGGATGTCACCAACAGAGTTGATACCAACTCCACTGGAGAAACCAACTTGAGTTACATCCGAGTTACCACCAATTTGTAATGCAAATCTAGGATCAACAGTTTGAACACCAACATTACCGGTGTTGTAGATACTTGTGAATCCTAAACCGGCATCAATGTCTGTCCATTGTGATGTTGGGATGTTAGTTAGAGCAGAACCATCGCCACTGAAGGTAACAATACCACTTGATGCTTGAATGTATCCATCTTCGGTGATAGAAACAATACCAACTGACAGTTTATTCTGAACAGTTGCAACACCAATAAAGGTATCACGAAGAGTCGCAACACCTACAACTTGTAAAGTTCCACGAACATCCAAGACCTCGCCAGGAATAGAAGTTCCTATTCCGACGAGACCGTTAGAATTTACAATCAGGTTATCTTCATCAACCTGAACGCCATTCCTAAAGTTAAATGACTTCCTGATATTCGCCATCTTGTTTTTTTAGTTATTTATCTCCCTCAAGCGTTGCTACTTTTTCAGTCAGTTCCTTAACTGCTTCTACAAGCAGTGGAATGATCTTATGGTAATCAACCGCGAGGTATCCATCACCTCTTACAGTAACCGCTTCGGGAAGAACTTCTTGAACTTCTTGTGCAATCACACCAACGTCTTCACCTTCCTTGTTTGATTTCTCGTTCCAAGTATAAGTGTTACCACTGAGTGACGTAACCTTAGCAAGAGGATCTTCAATAGGTTTGATATCATCCTTCAACCTTTCATCAGATGAGAAGAATGCAGTGATATCACCAGTTACTGTTAATGCTCCGGTAATGGCAGTATCGCCACCAATGTCAAGTGCTGCATTTATATCAACCTGATTCGTTGCAGAATCTAGAGTCAAGTCACCTGAGGAAGTATCAATAGTATTATCATTAGTTACTCCGATCTGGATGTTACCGAATGTAGCACCGATACCAGTTGGAACTTGAATACCTTGATTGAATGTAGCAATTCCAGTAACTAGTAAGTCATTATTGAAGTTGACTCCACCACCAACATTCAGTCTCTTACCAATACCAACACCACCATCAACAACAAATGCTCCAGTGATAACACTTTCACTATCTGTAGTGGTCTTGACTTTGATGTTGTTGTTCATAGACAACTCACCATTGACCCTTACATCATTATTGAATGTTACGGGTCCATCAAACTGTGACAGAATGGTTGCAGAGTTACCACCTTCAACAAGGATTCTTTCCTTGACAATAACTTCATCGAATACAACTGACAGTCTCGAAGGATCTCTACCAGTGACTGTAGGAACAGGAATATCAAATACTTTTTCCTGACCAGTTGCAGAGCTAACTCTCTTGTTACCAATGAAGAAGTCACCTCTGTTGTTCATACCAGTGTAAACAACAATACCACAAGATCTTTCTTGTGCCTGTGCTAAGAAATCTTCCTCTTCAGTAAGTGTTCTTACCTGAACTTGTGGTAGACCAGTTGAATAGTTACCTGGACCATAACCAAGATATTCAAACGTATGACCAGATGCACGAGCAATAGATGGTCTACGGAACTCAATACCACGAGGTCTAATCTTCTTAATCAGAGTTCCAGCAGTGTGATTTGCTCTGATAGTTCCAAGTGCACCACGAATAACAGTCAGTTCATTGTTACCAGATCCTGTGAGTGTCTTTGCGACAACTCTCATAACCTCACTATCAATCTGAATGTAAGATCCTAGTTTGAATCTCTGTGTTGTTGAGATACCAGCATTAGGAACAGAAACTGCAACAGCAGTTCCAGTCGTAATATCACTCTGAAGAACAGCAACTTCATTATCATAGAAGAAGAGTGATCTTGCTCCCAGGTTCTCACCAGTAGCATCAGAAGTTAAGTCATTTGAACCTAATCCGTGCTTCAGTACATACTTTGCTGTGATAGAAGCATCAGTTTTAGCAGCAAATGAAGTTGTGCCGAAACCAACAGCACTAATCAGATAGTCACCAAGGTTTGCATTTGTTGTGTTCAGAAGTTTGAATCTGTTGCCAACTGCAAGACCGTGTGGTTCATCACAGAAGAATGTGCTCAATCCAGTTACACTATCAAATGTAGATGACTGAACCTGAATCTCTGCACCAATATTGATCAAATATTGACTCTGAACAATCTTGGGATCTGAGTTAGTGATTGCAACAGCAACTTGATTTCTAGCAGGGACACCTGTAACTCTATAGTGGTTAGATGCAGTTGTTCCAATACCAGTAATCTGAATCGTATTACCAATGATTGTGGAAATACCAGAGTTAGCGATAGTAACTTCTGCACCAGAACCACCAGTGAAGGTGTTATCGATGTCTAGAGTCTCACCACCAGCATATCCAGAACCACCAGCAGTGATGTCAAGTTCAGTAACTTCATTTCCAGAAACTACAATTTGTGCAGTTGCACCATCCCAAGTTGTTCCACCATTGTTGAACAGTTTGATATTATGATATGTTCCATTAGTTAAACCACTACCACCATTTGAAATGGTTGCAGTAACAATACCACTAAAGTTATGTGGTCTAGCAAATGTTAGAGTTGCAGTTCCCTCTGTATTTGATGAGAACGAAGTGCTGACGCCAGTAATTTCCTGACCAATCTTGAAGTCATTCAAGAACAGATCAGCAGTCTCTCTCGTAATACTCTTCTTAAGATCGCTGGTTGCAGTTTCACCAATAGGTGATCTCAGTGCAAAGGTCTGTGCTGATTCTGGATCATCATCGACATTATCTTTATCTAGTTGAGGATAAAGATCCTGAACTCTCTGACTATACTTTAGATCTGTAAATTCTGTTGGAATTGCATTATTTGCATTCAGAACATACAGATGATAGATACCATCTTGAACATCTTCAATGTAAGGTGTAATGACCTCATTTCTATAGATGTAGTAATTCGACTTCAGATCGTTTCTTTCAAATCTAGGCAGAGATGTAGTTCTAGAACTTGTGTCATTACTAAAGTTGGCAGGTGCGTGAACATCGCCATTAGTATCTGTAGTTGAATATGTAAAGGTCTTATCATCATTTACAGCAGTGATCTCAAATGTTCCGTTATATCCACTACCAGCAGCACCGACTACATTATCTGTGCTTTGTACATTCTTAACAACAATCTGATCACCAACATCTAAATTATGTGGTTGCTCAGAAATAACCGTAACGGTGGAAGATGATACTGAACAAGTGCTGATGAATCTTGGACTTCTATTGAAAGCATAATCAGATGCTGTAAGTGCATCAAGATTAAAGTCTGTATTGTTTCTGTAACCTGTAGAACTTGACTCCTGAATGACAAATCCTTCTTCAGGATCTTTTGCATTTGTGAACTCTTTTGGAACACAAACTCTAAATTTGAATAGTTTCTCGTCAATACTTCTAGTATCTTCAAGTCTCTTGAAGAATGTTACAGGAGATCTTGCACCAATTCCTGCTACACCATTGTTATTGAAGTAATTGTAGATTCCATTGTCAGCGTCTGTATGAACAAACCAGTTGCCATTTGCACTATCAAATTGAATTGGTGATCCTGGATCACCAGACTCTTTCTCAGATACTCTACTAAGAACACGAAGTTGTGATCCACCAATAATAGTGACAGCAGTATCATTCTCTGCGTTTGTTAGTGATGATGCAATTTTAATTTCAGTGC
>Ga0163111_10003176_pt1 | contig 10567 bp, 9 predicted proteins | sample CRUFie1St18metaG_FD_109645 | JGI IMG/M metagenome (GOLD analysis project Ga0163111, IMG submission 109645) | Marine microbial communities from the Costa Rica Dome - CRUD Field 142mm St18 metaG | ecosystem: Environmental > Aquatic > Marine > Oceanic > Photic zone | place: Costa Rica: the Eastern... | reverse complement strand
CGCGCGCGAGCGAGGTCGCGCGACGCGCGCGAGCGAGGCGACGTGTGACGGCGCGCGGACGCCTCCGCAGACTGCGACGCGCGTGTTCACGCATGACGACCCTTCGACGCCTCATCGCGCGCACGGCGCGCTCGGTGACGTCGATGCGAACGCGCGCATCGCTCTCCGCGTCCTCGTTTCACGCGAACGGCGACCGCGCGAGTGCGGTGGAGGAGGCGAACGCCTCGCTCGACGAAACGTTCGGCCTCGGCGGCGTTCGCGTCGGCGGTGGAGGCGATGACGCGGCGCCTACGGGTCGCTTAACGCACGTAGACGAGCGCTCGGGTGCTGCGTCCATGGTGAACGTCGGTTCGAAGCCGTCGACGTCGAGAGAAGCGACGGCGTCGGCGCGGGTGTGGCTCGGCGCCGAGGCGTTCGCGTTGGTACGAGAAAATAGAATGAAAAAGGGTGACGTACTCGCCACCGCGCGCATCGCGGGGATCATGGGGGCGAAAAAAACGCACGACTTGATTCCGTTGTGTCACGCCATCGCGATCGACGCGGTGAAAGTTGATTTAACGCTGAATGAAAGCGAGCGCGCCGTCGACATCGTCGCGGTAGCTTCGTGTACTGGTAAAACGGGAGTGGAGATGGAGGCGCTCACGGCGGCGGCGGTGAGTGGGTTGACGATTTACGACATGTGTAAAGCGGTGAGTAAGGACATCGTCATCGGAGACGTTAGGTTAGAGGCCAAAGTTGGTGGCAAGAGCGGGAATTGGTCGCGGCGTGAAATAGAATAGAAAGCGAAACATGGCGTCGGCGACGATGGAGCTTTCGTATTAGAACTAAACATCTATCTTCGCGCTATTCGAACTCGCGTACGCAGCGCAGTAATTTACAGTAGAAGCCATCCCACTCCGAGAGCGAGCATGGCGAAAGCCCCTCCGCCCCAGAATGCGCCAGCGGAGCCGAGCTGATCGCACAGGAATCCGGCCATGTAGTTACCGAAACCAAGAGAAAGGCCTTGTGACATTGCGGCGATGGCGAATCCAGTGCCGCGCACGTTTGGTGGCATCGTCGCGCTCAGCACCGCTTTCATGTTCCCTTGCGTCATGGACATGTGAACGCCGACAACCAGATACCCCAAGAACACCTGCCACGGGACGTTCGCCATGACTAGAATGACGTCGGCGACGACCATGAGGCCGAAACCGACGAGAAGCATGTTCTTACGGCCGTCTCGTCCTCTTTGATCGGCGTTGTCCGCGTACACTCCTAGTGGATACGTCAACGCCGACTGCATGATGTTCGTCGCAAACATGAGGACCGGCAAGTAAGCCACTTGCATTCCGACAGCTTTGGCGTGTAGTGTGACGAAAGCTTCGCTAAATCTGGCGACTTTGAGAATTGAAAACACGAGAAGAGCTCGCCAAAACGCCCAAGGCAGCTGCGCCACCTCTGTCCAACTCCAATTCCATTCGCCCCACATGAAGCTCGTAGCCGAGGAGCTTTTCGTTCTTCCGGCGCCTTGTTGTTGAGCTTCGGCCCACGGATCATCGGCCCAAATCAAAGCTCGCGTCCGCAAGTCATCTTGAGTCATTTCACCACCGTCGGCGCGCCGAAACCAAGTTTTTCGCCTTCTCGTTTTTCTGATGCGCACCGTTCCTTCGTTTTCGGGAGCGCCCTTAGACTCTTCAAAGCCATCGACGATTTGATCTAAGAATGGCGACACCATTTTCGCCCGAGATTTCATTTGCCACAGCCAATCTCGCACCGTCTTCCATGTCTTTTGCCCGCGATGCCAAACGATTTCTCTGACGTTTGACGTGCACGCGGTGCGTCGCCAACGCGCTCGAAGATGGGGCATGGCTAGTGGACCCCGCGTGTGACGTTTCCACGACGGCAGCGCGCGTCCTCGACCCGGCAGCATGAGCGGCTTGTACTTGGGCTTACTCATCAGACGTTTCGGTTTTCGCACGCCCTTAATGAGAATGAAGATGGCGATGATGGACGGCACGGCGGCCAACGTGAAGGTGGCGCGAAAGTTATTGTGCGTCGCCTTCATGCACGTCATCGCCGCAAGAGAGCCCATAACACCGCCAAGCGTCGTCATCGACTGATGCAATCCATACGTGGATGAACGCTTCGGTCTCGGCGATAAATCTGCGATGAGTGCGTCCGTCGGCGCGGCGCGAATCCCCTTACCAAATCGATCCAAAAGCTTGCCTAGCACAACCTGTTGCACGCTCACCGCGGAAGCCAACGTGAGTTTCATAGCCGCCGTCATGATTGAACCGACGGCAATGACCTTGACGCGAGACTTGAGGACGTCCGAAAGCACGCCAGAGAACACTCGGCTAAAGTTTGAAACGAAGAGCGCGAACCCTTCCATGGCGCCGATGCGCGTGTTGCTAAATCCAAATTCCGTTTGCATGAACACCGGCAGCAAGGAGAACACCATGCACGTCGACGCCGTCCATAAGAATCCACAGGTCGCGAGCGCCCAAACCGAGAGATTATCCACTGGGTTTTGCACAACCGTCGGCAGCGGCGTTCTCGCCTGCCCGGGCAGTCTGTGTAACACGTAGTGAATGATCCCGGGCACGCCCTGTCCCCCCACATTTTTCGCACGTCTTCCATCCACGTTCGACGTCGTGTCATCCTCGTCTTCTTCCTCTTCGTCTTCGTCCATCGATTTCACGCCCTCCATCTCGCGTATGTAGCCCGCGTACCAAACTTCTTCGCTCGAGGGCTGTTTCACGCGCTTTCTAAAAACCGTACCTTCCGCGAACGTCACGTCCATATCCTCGTCGCCACCGTCTGCAGATGGCGCATCGCCGTCGGTGCCGTCGTTTTCGTCGCCGTTCGGTCCCTCGCGCGGAAGTTTACCGATCCCCGGCGGCTCGTCGATGGCTCGCGTTCGCGTCCTTGTCCGAGAACCTCGCCTCGAGCCGTCGGCGCCGTCGCGCGTCCTCGACGTCGACGTCGACGTCGACGTGCGCACGGATGAGACTTTTCGCTCGATCACGAGCGTGTCTATGGAATCCCGCGCGCTCGATCCTCCATCGCGCGCCGACGCCGACGCCGTCGTCCCGCGCGCTTGGATTCCTCCCCCCGCGCGACGTCGCGACGCCGCGCGTCTGAACGCCCTCTCGCTCGGTCCCCCCCTCGCGCGCGACGTCGCGCGCGTCGCGCACGCCGCGTTCGGCGTCGCGCACGCCATCGTTCTCGCCCTCGCGCGCGTCGCGACCGACGTCTTCTACGCTTACCGACGCGCCCGCGTCCGCGACCGCGCGTCTTGCGCGTGCTCGAGCGTGCCGTCGATTCGCCGCGCCGCCGTCGCGCGCGCGCCGCCGTCGCGCGCGCGCGTCGCGCCGATCCCGCGGCGCGCTCGCCGACGCGCGTTCGCCGCGCGCGCGCGCTCGATCGACCACTCGCGCGCGCCGAGGCGCGACGCAGTGCGGGCGCGCGCGCCGAGGCGCGGTCGGTCGGTCGGTCGCCGCGCGATCGCGGGTGCTCCGATGATGGCCATCCAAAGCGCTCGAATGCGTGGAGCGACGCGATATCAGCCTGCGAATGTTCACATAACATAACTCTGACTGCGAATGTCCGAACACGCGGCGTTCGCGTTCGCGGTCCTCCGCGTCGTCGCGCACACGCGCGCGCGCGAACGACGCCCGACGTCGACGCGAGCGACGAGCGACGCAAAGTTTTTACGGCGAGAATCGCGCGCGCCCAGGACGCACGCGCGCCCAGGACGTCTCGACGCGACGCGCACGACGCAAACGCGGATAGCGAACGACGAGGACGATGATGACGACGGCAAACGTCTCGCGGGTCGCCGCGACGCGCGCGATGACGACGTCGACGACGTCGACGCGACGCGTGATGGCGAGTAAATACATCGCGCGAACGGCGACGACGACGACGACGGATGCGCGCGGACGGGCGCACCGACGCGCGGGCGCGATCGCGCTCGGTGGGTTTGAAGATCTTCCCAGGAGCGGGCTGGAGGGACAGGCGCTCACGTTCCCGCACAAGAAGGATTTCCCTTCGCGCGCGGCGGTGTTGTCAAACATTCCCGATGAATGCTTCAAGAAAGATACGGCCAAGTCGTTGATGTACGCCGCGGTGTCGACGGCGATGACGGTGGGGTGCGGCTTGATCGCCGCGGCGACGTTGCCGTTGCAGGCGGCGTGGTGGCCGGCGTGGCTTGCGTACGCCGCGGTGAACGGTACGATCGCCACTGGATGCTGGGTGATCGCGCACGAGTGCGGCCATAACGCGTTCAGCGATAACCGATTCATTCAAGACGCGGTCGGGTACGCGTTGCACTCGGCGCTCCTCGTGCCGTACTTTTCCTGGCAGCGGTCGCACGCTGTCCACCACTCACGAACGAACCACTTGACGGAAGGAGAAACGCACGTGCCGTACGTCAAGGGAGAATTGAAGGGTGACTTGAACCTCAAGGCTAAGAAGAACTTGGGTGAGGGCCCGTTCGCGATTCTTCAGCTCGTCACCCACTTGGTTTTCGGCTGGCCGGCGTACTTGCTCACCGGCGCGACGGGCGGGAGCGCGAGAGGCGTCACCAACCATTTCTTGCCTAACATCAATACCGGCGCTTTGGAGCTGTTCCCGGGAAGCTGGAAGAAGAAAGTGTACTACTCGGACATTGGTGTTTTCGCGTTCGTCGGCGTTCTCGCCGCCTGGGTTGCCCAGTGCGGTTGGGCTCCGTTTGTCGCCCTGTACCTGGGACCGTATTTGTTTGTCAACTTTTGGCTCGTCTTGTACACGTGGTTGCAGCACACCGATGTGGACGTCCAACACTTGGCCGCGGACGAGTGGTCGTACATCAAGGGCGCATTCTTGACGATCGACCGCCCGTACGGACCCGTGTTTGACTTCTTACACCACCGCATCGGATCCACTCACGTGGCGCACCACGTTGAGTGCGCGATTCCGCACTACAAGGCGGTCGAAGCGACCGAGGCGTTGAAGACGAAGTATCCGGAGTACTATTTGTATGACCCGACGCCGATTTGGGCGGCAATGATGCGCGTCGCGTCCAAGTGCGTCGCTGTCGAGAAGCGCGGCGAAGGCAAGGGTGCGATGTGGACTTTCACCGACGGCACGGCGTAATTATGAATGATTATTAGTATTTAGCAGCTCTTCGCGCACACGCAGACACAAACATTTTATTGATACACACTAACGAAACTACTACGTGCGATTCCAGTTGCGAAAGACGAGTACACACTTGTACACACTAACGAAACTACTACGTGCGATTCCAGTTGCGAACGACGAGTCCTGGAGCCGCGCTGCGCAGCTCCTTGGCTCGTCGAATCGCTCTCTTCAGCTTCACCTTCTGACTCTGCGTCTCGCGTTCACTCGAAGACGACGAAAGCATTTTCACACGCGAATCGATCGGTCGCACCGCCGGCGTCGCCTCGACGAGCGGGATCGCGCTGGTGGTCTTCGTCGGAGACTTGGCGTGAATCGGTGACGAAGACGGACCGACAGTCGTAGTCGTCGTGTTCCGCTTCAGCGCCGCGCGTAAATCGTTGCTCATTTCTATCAATCGCTCGCGTTCAACGTTCGCCCTCGTCACGCGTTGACGAAGCGCCACTATCTCACTCACGAGCGCGTCGTGCACCACGTTGTCTCCCGATGTGGACGTCATGTGTCGCTTTTCTTCTGAGCGCGAACTCGCCTCGAGCGCGTCGCGCAGCGTCGAAACCGTCGCTTCCAATCGCGCACACTTGCTCTCCAAACGTCGCACTTCGCGGGCGGTCGCGGTATGAGCGCCGTAACCTTCATCGTCATCCGAGGACGAGCGCGCGCGGGTGCCCGCATCCATGAAACGAGTTTCGCGCGACGTGTCGCTCGCGAAGGCGTCGGCGTCGACGGATTCGAGCTCGCTTTCCCACGACGGCGTCGTGCTCGCGTTCGCCAGCGTGCTCGAAGACGTCGTCACCGCGCGTGTGGGATCGAGATCACGATTACCATCGATAGTTCTCAGTCTCTGTCTCGCCACAGGCGCGCCGTCGCGGTGTCGCCGCACTGGCTGGGGACTATGAATCGTCATTTCTTTCGTCAAACGGCGCATCGCGCGCTCCAAACTCGCGCACGCCGCGGCGAAACCCTCGTTCGATGGTGTTGTCTTTGTTTTCACGCTCATTTGGTCGCGCGCTGCGGGCCGGGCGCGCCACAGCGAGGGGAAATGACGCGGTCAACGCGCTGCCTCGTCGGCAGGTGTGAAATCCAAAAGCTCCCTCGCGTGTCTCGGGTGTCGCGTCGATGAGTGCGCTGAGAAAGAGCGATTTCGACGAGCGCGCAACTGTCTGGGCGATTTCGAGTGTCTGTTCGAGTGGTTTAATTAATCTGCGAATGTTACAGAAAGTTTAACTACGCGCCGCCTCAATACAAACGTCGCCACTAAGGAGATTTTTCGAGCAAAATCAGACGCCCTACGCTTGGATAAGATCGCTCTTACCTTCAGCGATCGCCTTCGCCGCGTAACCAAGCTTGTTGGCATTACCCTTGGTACCACGCGCGAGCTTAGTCGGCACTTGCTTGATACCGACCGCAATTTTGGTGATGAGATCAATCTTCGTCGGCAAGTTTTCGAGCGGCTCAATCTTGTTCGCGGCGATGAATTGACCGTCCATGCACGCACCCGTGAACGCAACCTCCTTACCAGCCTTGTTCCAGACCTTGGTGAGCGCCTTCACCGCTTTCATCGTCGGCGCAACGTTTTCATCCACAAAAACCCACGCGTTCATCCCAGTCGAGCACTCGGAGAGGGGCTCAAACGCCGTGCCTTCCAACGCCTTGCGCAAGAGCGTGTTCTTGGCAACCATGATGTGGCTTCCTTCCGGCAAAGCTCGGCGAAACGTGATCATGTCCTTGACCTGTTCATCGAAACGAGCGCATTTCCGTCAGTCTTCGACCTCTCAACGCGCCCAATACTCGGCCTCGGCCTCGGCGAGACGCCCGCGACCTAGCCCTAAAACCCTGCGAGCCCCATCGTCGACGCGCCCCGCGCCTTTGCGCGCGCCTCGACGCTCGCACGCCGGCGAACGGGGCACCAAAGGGCGTGGCGATTTTATTTATCGCGACGCTTTCGTCTTGAACGCCGTCGGCGTCGTCGCGGCGCCACGAACGCGCGCTAAAGGGCATCCCTCTCGATAACCCGCGACGACGTCGTCGTCGCGCGCGGCGTCATCCGAACGCGTCTTCGCGCGTCCTCGACCGCGCGACGCGATAGGATCGCGCGTGCGCCGCTGTCACACGTACCGTCAACCCCTTGTAGTTGAACCCAGCCACCAAAAACGTCTCTTCCGCGCTCGCGAGCTCGCGCAATCGCTCGAGGTCGCGATTCTTCTTCGCCTTGGTCGCCGCGCCGACGACTTGAAGGGCGCCGCGCGACGGTTGCGAGCGCGCGTTGGTGGTGGTTTGCGAGCAAGGGCGCGGCGCCAAAGACGCGCGCATCGTGAGCTGCGCTTGGGGGGCGATCATCGTCGTCGTCGCGTACGGCGGCGCGGTATGACGCGACGGCGGATGGGTCGGGCGACGAAAAGACCCGAAGCTAAAACCTAGCCTGCGGCGAAGGAGGAGGACGGGCCGTTTGTCCCTTTGGGTGGTCTACAGAGTGGTGTAATTATATCGATATCGCGCGTTTCGCTCTAGTAGTAATGCTGAACTAAGGTTTGCTCAATATACATGCTCATCGTTCGTTCGTTCGTACCGCGTGAAAATACATTCGGCGCTCGCAGCTCACGACGGCGCCGCGGCGACGGGCGGTTCAACCTTGACTTCCGCAGCCGCAGCCGCAGCCGCAGCCGCAGCCGCAGGCAGCTTATCACCCACAGGCGCTTGAATTTGGTCGTGTTGCTGCTGTAGCTGTTGTTGCTGCGCCATCGCGTTCATCGCCTCCAACACGTGAGGCGGCATCGACGCGCCCATCATCGCCATCATCATGGGGTTGTCTCCCACGGGAGGAAACACCGGCACGCCCATCACGTCACCAGCGGTCGACGCGCCTGGAGGTGCGGGAAATCCCGCACCAAACATCGGAAACGCCGCGGTTTGCCGCATCATCATATTCAACAGTTGAAATTGCTGTTGCGCTTGCTGCGGATCCGGCGCTCCTCCTCCTCCTCCTCCTCCTCCTCCACCGCCGCCGCCGCCGCCGCCGCCGTCGCCGCCCCCGACGCCCGCCATCACCGGCTGCGTGGAAAGTAATGCAGCCATTACGTGCGGGTTCATGAGCGGTGGGAACGGACCACAGAAAGCGCCTGGAAAGCGTGCGTGCGCGGTGGACGTGCTCGGATCACCCGCCTGCGACGTGTCGCGCGCGACGTCGTCGACTCCGGCGTCCAGCGCCGGCGCCGTCTGACGCACCACTTGCTGCGTGTAATCGATGAAATGAGAAATGTAAACGTGCAAAGCGGCGTTTTTCGGTCGAGGTAAGGAAATTCCGTATGGATTCACGCCGTGCGATCCGCCGAAGTATCCGACGGGCGGCGGCGGAAACGCCGAAGAAAACTGCAGTCCCAAGCCGGCGCCGAAACCGGCAGCCGCGTGCATCCCGTATCCCGTACCCGCGCTCGCGTTCGTGAGCCCCCCATTCGTCGTCGTTGTCGTCGTTGCCGTAAACATCGCGCCCGCTACTTTCTTCGTCGTTCGGCTGCGTTTTCGCTTCCCGTTCTTCTCGCCCGCCGACGCCTCCGTCTCTCTGTCTACGTCCGCAGCGAGCGTGGCGAGATCGAACAATGCCTCCGCGATTTCGCGTTCCTTCGTGTTGACGCCTCCATTTTTCCTACTTCTTGGTTTCACCGTCGTCGCCGTCGACTTCTTTTCCGCCTCGCGTCGCTTGGCGCCGGCGCGCGCGCCGCCTCTACCGTCTCGAGCGTCCGCTCGCTTCTTCTCCGCCGTCTTCGCTCCATCGCGCGCCTCACCGCCGGCGCCGGCGCCACCACTCCCTATCGCCCCTTCGTCGCCATCACCACCCCCCTCTCCGACGGCCGGATCGCTTTTTCGCAGTCTCCGCCGAGTCGCTATTCGTCGTACGTAAAAATCGTCGTCGTCAGTCGCCGCTCGCGCCGATTCTCGCGTCGCGTCGTCGTCGAAGCATCTCGAGCGCGCGCGCGCGCACGCACCCGTTCGCGCGCGTCTCGGAACGTTCACCACCGTTCCATCCTCTCCCGCCGCACCGCCGTGCTCGTCGCGACCGGCGTCGTCGCGACTCGCGTCCGTCGCCGTCGTCGATTGAACCCGCGTCGACGCCCGCGTCGTCTTCGTCCCCGTCGCCGCGTCGGGCGCGCGCGCGCCCTGTCCGCTCAGCCGCGAGCTCGTCCGGCGCGCGTCCCTCGCCATCGCGATCGTCGTCCGCGCGATCCGAATCGATCGATCGATCAATCAAATCAAATCAATCCGCCGATCGTCCAGTGGAGTTCGAACGACACCGACGCGTCGTTCGCGAGCGATGCCGCGCGCGCGTCGCCCCCCCCGTGCGCGATCGCCGCGCACCGCGCGGTGATATTTCCCTCGTCCGTTTCCGGCGCGCGTCGTCGTCGTCGCGCCCTCGCGCGCGCGAAGAGCGCCCCGCGATCGACGCCGCGAAAAGCGCGCGCGGCGACGGCGCGACAATGCGCGCGCGCGATGCGACGCGCGCGAGCGACGCCGCGACGGCGCTTCGAGGCGCTCTTCGCGCGCGCGCGGTGACGGCGGTGATGACGATGCGCTTCGCGTCGACGCGCGCCGTCGACGCCGCACGTCGCCGTCGCGCCGCGCGCCGATCGCGATGTGCGGCGACGCGCGGCGCCGACGCGCGGACGTGGCGTCGTCGTCGACGATGGGCGACCGACCGCGTTTCGCACTGTTTGCCCACGCGTGGACCGCCCATCGTCGGCGCCGAAAAGCGCTGCAAACTTTGATCGAGCGCGGACGCGCCGACGCCGGGGCGAAGATCGCGAAAATCCGACGGCGCCCTCGAGACGAGCGTTCCGCGCCGCGCGTCTGCACTCGAACGCGCCGACGATCGAGGTCCGAGCCCGACCTCGCGTCCACGCACCCGTCCCGACGTCCCGACGTCCCGCGCGCGCGAGGAGGACCCTCGAACGCGCGCGCGCGAGGAGGACGTTAGGTCAGTGCGTCCGAATCCACCGCGCGGCGACGCGAAACAAACGACGAGCGCGCGTCGTCGACGATGGACGCGAGAGACGGCGATAAGGAAGAGAATGAGTTCGTCACCGGGCCGCTGAGCGTGCTCACGGCGTCGGTGAAGGCGAACACGCAGGTTTTGATCAATTGTAGAAACAATCGCAAGCTCTTGGCGCGCGTCAAGGCGTTCGATCGACACTGTAACATGGTGCTGGAAAACGTGAAGGAGATTTGGACCGAGGTGCCGAAGACGGGGAAGGGGGCGGCGAAGGCGAAACCGGTGAATAAAGATCGATTCATCTCCAAGATGTTTTTACGAGGCGATTCGGTGATTTTGGTGCTGCGTAACCCAAAGTAAACTCATTTACGCTTAGACTTTGTTGTGAGACGAGAGAAGACACTACGTAGCTAATGTGGTGAT
>Ga0163111_10003175_pt1 | contig 10568 bp, 11 predicted proteins | sample CRUFie1St18metaG_FD_109645 | JGI IMG/M metagenome (GOLD analysis project Ga0163111, IMG submission 109645) | Marine microbial communities from the Costa Rica Dome - CRUD Field 142mm St18 metaG | ecosystem: Environmental > Aquatic > Marine > Oceanic > Photic zone | place: Costa Rica: the Eastern... | reverse complement strand
ATCTCTACTGCCTCAGAAATAATCTGGCTAATCTTCATTTCACCTGCGCCTCTTACTAACATAGAATGGAGTAAACATGCGAAGTCGCAATGTAGACCTTCATCTCTGCTTATCAATTCATTTGAGAATGTCAAACCAGGCATCAGACCTCGCTTCTTAAGCCAAAAGATAGCACAGAAAGAGCCAGAGAAGAATATACCTTCAACTGCAGCAAATGCAACTAGTCTTTCAGCGAATGATGCCCGCTTTTGGTCGAGCCATCGTAGAGCCCACTTGCCCTTCTTTTCCACAGATGGAACCGTCTCTAAAGCCTTGAATAAGTGGTCTTTCTCGACCGGATCTTTGATGTAAGTGTCAATCAGTAAAGAGTAGGTTTCTGCATGGATGTTCTCCATCATGATTTGGAAACCGTAGAATGTCCGTGCTTCCGCCCATTGTACTTCATTAGCGAAATTTACGACTAAATTCTCATTTACAATACCATCAGATGCAGCGAAGAAGGCTAAAACGTGTTTCAAAAAGTGCTGTTCATCAGCAGAAAGTGTTGCCCAATCCTTGGCATCCTCTGCTAGATCTATTTCTTCTGCAGTCCAGAAAGATGCGGCATGCATCTTATACATCTCCCAAACCTCTGCGTGTTCTATAGGGAACAGAACAAAACGGTCTAGTGATTCTTTAAGCATAGGTTCTACGAACTCCGAGGATAGGTCTAGGTCAAAGCCGTCTGGATTTTGTGATTCTGGCATCATTTTGTCTACCTCCCGTTATTCGCTCGCGGTGGAATTCATTGGCCGTACAAACGAGCCTATAATGTTGTGTAGTCTACTTGTGCATAATCGACTGTTTTAGCAGAGTAAAACTTCAAAGCAGAACAAGGGCACTACAAGATATTATTTTGATATATATCATTAGAAAATTACTACATTGCCATCAAAAAAAGCAAACTCCCAACCCAAAGGCATTGATATCCCACCCGGACTGGATTATTACATGCGACAGACTGTGGAAGTACTTTTTGCAAAGCTTGCCCCGGATGCATCCGAACCAACTCAAGGCAGTAAATCAGCAGCAGGATGGGATTTGAGAGCGTTGGAAGACACGGTAGTAACAAAGGGAAGTTCGACTAAAATTAGAACCGGACTAGCAGTTGCCATACCAGAAGGCTGGGAAGGACAAATTCGCTCAAGATCTTCTTTGGGAGCAAAGGGAATGATTATGCCTAATGGAATTGGGACAATCGATTCCGATTATAGAGGCGAGTTGATGGTTTTAGCGACATGGATTGGCGAGGGTGAGCAAATCGAATTAAAGAAAGGTGAAAGAATCGCTCAAATGTTGATTGCACCAATCCCTGTAATTACATATAAGGAAGTAAATCTTGACCAATTGTCTACAACAGATAGAGGCACAGGCGGATTTGGAAGCAGTGGGAAATTTTGAGGATTTCAAATGCGAAAATTCGTAATCAACGACATTGGCAAGATAAGCCATGAAGAAGCTGATGAATTAATGCGAATTATGCAATCGAAAAGAATTGATGACGAGATAATTGATACTTTACTAATGTGCGAGCATAATGAGGTTGTCACAATAGGGCCAAGAGCACGTAATGACGGCATATTACCCCCTGAGGATTACGAAACATCTTCTGTCGATAGAGGTGGAGGACTGACTTGGCATGGCCCAGGTCAATTGGTAATTTATCCAATATTCAAATGGGACCTTGATGGTGAATCAAATGTAAAATCGATTATTTCTATACTTGAACAATGGGTCATTGATTCCTTGCAAGATAATGGAATCGATGCATCAAGGGACGACAGAATGCAAGGGGTTTGGATTGGTAATAACAAAATATGCTCCATAGGTCTATCATTCCTAAGATGGACAAGCCGCCATGGTTTAACAATAAATTACAACACTCCACCGGGTAGAGTTGAGATGGTTAGTGGATGCGGACTTGGACAAGATACTACTACCAGTTTAGCCGCATTGGGCATTGAATTAAGTAAAGGGGAAATTGTCGAATCACTGATTAATAATCATTCAGCCTTAAGTAGAGAGATACACAAAGAATGAAATTCATTAGTCCCCTTGTATTCAGCAGATTATGGAGGGACAATACCCTGTTTCCGGAGGGCCTGCAAAAGGTCGAGACATACCACCGGTATCTTACTTGAAATGGTATATACCAAGATTAAAGGAAATGAGAGAACATAATCTATCATTCTCAGGATTACAATTTCCATGGGAATTAGGTAGCTTTGATGATGTTTGGAAAAACCATAGGGGACCAGGCATTGATGATAGAGAAATGGTTGCTGGGATGTATGGTGTGCCAGTTGAAAATGTTCACCTTACACATGGAGCCACACAAGCACTTGGAATTGCGATAGCTTCTGCTTCGAGAGGGGGAAAGGTGGCAGTAGAGATGCCCTCTTATGGCCCGCAGAGTCAGACTGCAAGAATACTTGGTTTGCAAACGATTACAGTTAGAAGATTACCCTCGCCTCGCGAATGGCATATTGATCGAGAAAAATGGAATAAAGTCCTTTCAGAAGTCGATCTTCTAGTTATTTGTCCACAATTAAACCCAGTAGGTTGGACTTATACTGAAGACGACAGGAAATGGCTTGTTGATACATGCAACAAAAATGATGTCCGAATAATCAGTGATGAAGTCTATTCAGGGGCAGATAAAAATTGGAAACCTTTCTTCTTGGAAGGTGAGAATTGCGTAAGTATTTCTTCACTAACAAAAGTGCATGGATTAGGAGAAATCAGATATGGTTGGATGATTGCATCAAAAGAAATTATTGCCAACGCAGTAAATACATTTCATAATATGGCGGGGATTATGTCATCACCTGTAATTAGAGTTGCAGAGAGAATCAAAGATCGACTTCATGAGCCATTAGAATTAATTGAATATTATAGGGAACAAAACCTCCCATTATTGGAAAAATCTCTTGAAAGATTGGGGATAGATTGGACACCTCCTCCCTACGGAGTGTTTGGAGCCTTCAAAATACCAGGAGTTGATACTATGCAGATGATAGATACAATTGGCAAGGAGAGCGGTTTGCTTGCAGTACCCGGTTGTATGTTTGATTCAGGACTAGATGATTGGCTTAGAGTAGGCTGGTCTATAGACCCAGAATCCTTTGCCAAAGCAGTTGTGGTTCTGGAATCTGTGATTCGTACAGCCATGGACATAACTTGATACATGATTAGGGCAGCATCGGTACGATGGGCGAGATTGTTCTTGTTATCTCTGGCGCCTCGGGTTCAATTTATGGCGTGCGATTGGCCGAAATTTTGGGAAATGAAGTCCGCCTAGTCGTTACCGAATCTGGCCGTATTACAATGGCACACGAATGTAACGGCCTAACTCCAGAGGCTCTTGCAGAAAGAACCGGAGCAATACTCGAAAACAACAAAGATATTGCTGCAAAATCAGCATCGGGTTCCGCTGAGATCGACGCCGTAGTAATCTGCCCATGTAGCGGAACCACACTCGGCAAATTAGCAGCGGGTATAGGTGACAACCTTGCAACACGTTCAGCAATTGTTGCCATGAAGGAAAAAAGAAACCTAATCATGGTTCCAAGAGAGGCCCCATATGCCACGGTACACCTAGAAAATATGGCTAAATTATCTGGCTGGGGAGCGACGATTATACCAGCCTCTCCAGGATTTTACAACCTTCCACAAAGCATGGATGACTTAATTGACTTCATAGTAGCACGAATCCTTGACCACCTAGGTAGAGATAACAATCTGACCAAGCGGTGGACAGGAGAGGAAATCGATGACTGATGACCAAGTGATTTCTGCAGAAATCGCTGAGGAGTGGAGTGAAGCGAACAATAGGCGCTCTGCAATTGAGTTCTTGCAAAGTTCTACCTTTGTGGCTGGCGTCTTGGTCACCCTATTCATCTCATCGACATTCCTTTACTTCTATCTAGACGAGGAACCTGTAGACTATGGTGCGTCACTACAATATGATGCAGATAGAACAAGAGGTTACGTCGAAGACTTGCTTGAATTGGGACACCCAGATTGGAAAGGACGCATGAGTGGAACTGCTGAAGAACAGGCGACAGCTGAGTACATCAACAACTTGTTTGAAGAATTAGGCTACCAGTCAACTCTACACACGTACGAAGTTCCAATGCACAGTGTAAATAGTGAGCCCAGCTTGAGAGTGTGCATTCCAGGAAGTGTTGGAGGAATAGGAATTGCACCATGTTCTCCTGCTGACATTGGGCAGCAGATCACCACTTTCAATCATCGAATGGATTACGTAATCCAAGGATTCTCTGGAGAATCTACTATCACGTTAGACCAAGACATGGAAGTAGTAAACTTAGGCGATGGATTAGATGAATCATTATGGGAATCTGCCGAAGGCAAAGTCGGATACTTTGTAGGAGGAGGTACATTATCTAGCAATACCGACATTATGGTTCGTGCTATAGAACATGACCTTGCAGCACTTATTAGAGTAAACAAAGACTACAATTGTGGCATGATTGAAGGCAATGATTGTGTACCTATTTTCAAAGGTACAAGTCACAGTGCAATATTGGAGGCTAATGGAGGTTCAATGCCTACTGGCATGGCTTTCATAGCAATGAGTAAAGATGCTGGAGAGATCCTCGAGTCTGTAGTAATCAATGGCAGCGGTAGACTCGAGATGATAATGGACGTTACCAACGATGAAGAATTGACAATTCGAGTCCCGTGTGGGACGTATTATGGAAAGAGTAGCGAATTGGTAATAGTTGGAGGGCATCACGATACAGTTTACCACGCACCCGGTGCAGTAGATGATACATCTGGGACTGCTACTGTTCTTGAGATAGCCACGATGTTTTCGGAGTACATAGCGGAAAATGGCGAGCCGGATAGAACACTAAGATTTTGCACATGGGGTGGCGAGGAAGAGGGACTATGGGGGTCTATTGCCTATGTTAACGAAATGAATCAAGAGTTAGCTGAAAACCTTCGACTATACGTTAATTTAGACATGAACCATGTCGACATAGACACTGAAAATAGAGGCAATTCCGTGACATTATTTACTAACCATCCTGACGATTACACTCACATTGAAGCGCTTGCAGAGGAGTACAAGCGAGATAATCCCGAAATGGCAAAGAAGTACAAAATAAATCTTGGATTGTATGATGGAGACAAGGGAGACCCCAACGGTATGCCTTGTAACTCGGATCACTGCCCATTCGTTTACAACCTTGATGGAGGAAATGTAATCGGTAGGGCGGCTGTATGTTATGGAAGTGGTTCATTGGAATACCATACATATCTTGATGACATGTCAAGGTTCAATGAGGAAAGCCTTGGTATCTCTGCTACAATATATGGAAACTACATGAAGTTCCTCGCTTACAACCCGGATGCCTGAGGTGGAAAAATGGTCAAACCAAGCGCACATGCAAGTCATATTTTAGTAAAAAGCAAAGGCGAAGCAACACAACTTGCATCAAACATAACCAAACTCAAAGATTTTCAGAAGACCGCTAGGAAAAAATCCACTTGCCCTTCAAGTCAAAAAGGAGGAGATTTAGGGTGGTTCAGGAAAGGACAAATGGTTCAAGAATTTGAAGAAGCGGTCTGGAATACGCCTCTCAAAACCGTATCACCACCCGTAAAGACTCAATTCGGCTACCACCTAATTTGGGTACATGAAAGAGAAGAGTGAGCATATGGTTACTAGAATTGGTCTTGAAACATACGAAGTGCTAGCAAAGCACGGAGTTTTCGAATATGAGAAGGAAAAACAACAGCCATTCATTGTCTCGATTTGGGCAACCCTAGCAAATGATGTTCTCGAAGATGATATTAATCAAACTTTAAACTATGCAGACCTACAATCTGCAGTCGATAAAGAAATTGTCAGTTCCCAGCCAGTAAATCTCATGGAAACACTTTGCAACAAATTAGTTGATAATTTGTCCAAAAATGATCTTGTCGAGGCATTATCAATTAGGATTGAAAAGCCAGACGCACCATTCCCTCACCCAGGTGGATTAGCAATTGTTGAGCATGAATGGACGAGGGATTGAAGGGCTGGATGCCCCAGCACCTAACATGTCGCAGCCATCTAGGGTGTTCGTCCCTTCTGTCACAGAAGAGGACGGTGGCACCATCGGGCTGGGAGTATTTTCCTCTGAAGAAGTTGCTTGGAAGGTTCTTAGGAAATTCTTGAGTAAATCGCATTTGATGGCATTGACTCGTTCAGACTTAGTCATCTGGGAAGTTGACTTGGTAGGAGAAGATGCCATGACAGTATTGTCTAGCATGCATTGTCGTGATTGTCCAGTTTGCAAAAGGCGGACATTTTGGATTGATCTAGATACATATTCTGCAATTTGCACAGGTAAATCATGCGAAGCATGGATTGAAGAATCAACAATAGAACCTGGTAAAATCGACCTAGGTTGGCCCCCAACTAGATTTTTGAAGCAAACAGAAACGATTGAAGACGCACTGGATGAATTACGAATTGTAGGTGCTGAAATAGAAGCGGCTGGAAGAACTCCAGGTGAAGCATTCACATCGATTCCAGAGGAATGATTCCAACTCCTGTCATGCCTCGATTAAGTAATTCCCTAGCTTTCTCACTTATTGCAAAGTTAAATTCCCTTACATTGCCTTCAACTATTACGTGACAATCACGATAGAAAGAGTTGTACGCAGTAGCTAATTCAAGCAAATACAAAGCAAAAATGTGAGGTTTGTTTTCATTGACTGAAATTGCCAATTTATCTGAATAACACGCCATTGATCTGAGTAATTCATGCATTGCAGGTGGAACTTCTCCAAAACTATCAAACACTGCAGAACGCCCTACTTTCTTAGCAATTGAACACGCCCTTGTGTGAGAATACATGACGAAAGGTGCGCTTTCACCTTCGAAAGAAAGTGCATCTTCCCAGCGGAATGTGAAACCTTTGTCTGGACTTACTTTCACAATATTAAATCTGACAGCTGACACACCAACTGCTTCTGAAATGGTATCGATTTCTTTTTGGCCCAAATCACTCCTTAATTCCTTAACAACTGAAGCAGCATGGGCTTTTGCTTCTTCCAGTAAATCATCCATGAATACTACATTTCCTCTTCGAGTGCTCATTTTTCCTTCTGGCAACTTGATGAATGCATAAAACATGACTTCTGGAGTTTTCTCACCTAATTCATTCAATGTCATTCCAACTTGCTTTGCTTGTAACTTATGATCTTCGCCTAGAATATTCACAAGATTGTCGCACTGTTGCCATTTCCACATATGGTAAGCAATATCTCTTGTAGCATACAAGGAAGAACCATCGCCTCTTCTATAGAAGAATTCAGTCTTACCTTTCAAACCCCTTTGACCAAGATCTAGGAAATGGGCTCCATTTTCAGCAACCCCGTGTATCTCTAAATTTTCCAACCTTTCCATAAGTGAAGAAACAGAACCATCAACCACAAATTTTGATTCTTTAGTAAAGGTGTCAAATTCGATACCTAGACGAGATAATGTTTCCAACATACCGTCCAAAACTGGCTTGTATGCATTTTCAAATTGAGATAACACAGAATCATCACCGTGCTCTGAAGCATGTACAAGTTCTCCAATGGCATTTTCGATTTCTGCAGATTCACCTTGAGAACGTAGACTCTGTGCTGCTTGATACCAACGGACAGTTTCGTGATCTTTCTTACCAGACCATTTTGGATTAAAACTATCTTTATCGTTTAGAATTTCATCGACTTGTTCTTTACTTAAGTTCTGCAATGCCCAAGCTAGTACTCCGACTTGTTTACCCATATCATCGACATAGTATTCAGCCCTGACATCATTACCATATAGCCTGTTTAATCTTACTAATGTGTCACCAAGTATTGCATTTCTTGCTCTACCAACATGGAATGGACCATTTGGATTCGCACTCGTGTGCTCGATTAGTACAGTCTTTTTGCCACCAGATACATCTTGTGTCAGAACCGCCTTTGCTAACCATTCCGACCTTGCTTTGAAATTGAGATAGCCGCCGGTTGCTGAAACTTCGAATTCTCCAGAAATTGAATTTGCTAGTTCATTGGCGATTTCCACCGGATTACGACCAAGTTGTTTGGCGAAAGGGAAACAGGGCAAGGATAAGTCTCCTTGGTCTTTTTCTCTACTCGGGCCAAGCGCCTTCCTCCAAAAATCACCATTAACTCCAATGTTAGTAAGTGCTGACTCAAGTGATGGTTCGACAATTCTTCTAAGGATGTCCATTTCAACACCTCACATTATTGGATAACGAAGTACGGCCGCTAAACCACCAAAACCTGAATCCAACTGAGCACCTTCTTCTGTGTCAGTTGAGATGAATTTTACCTCTGCACGACCTTTGGCTGCAAGATTAGAGAATTCGTCAATTAGTGACACTGAACTAATTTCTCTTAGAGAATCGCCATCCGATTTGCAACTGGGACATGCAGGCAAAGCATCTGTTCGACCTATGCTTGCACTCCATTCATTACCGCATGAACTACAATTTATCTCTACAACGTTCTTTCTCATACCTTCACTGATTAGCAATTTTGCAACAGCTCCTTGCTCCAGAGCTTGTCTGATCATTCTCTCGCCATAAGTTGCTTTGGGACTGCTTTTTACTAACTCCTCTAGGAACTCGTTTACAACTTGCCTTTCTGCATCAAGTTCAATTTCACCCATTAATCCGCCTGCATTGTCAACTAATTCTCTTACTCCACTTTCATTAGAATAACCTACATCAAAAGTAGTCTTTGCGATTTTCTTTGCGATTTCATGGTGGAAATAATCATTTTTTACAACGAAATCCTTGGTAGCCCCTGGGCCGCCAATAATTATCGCTTGTATGTTTTCTAATTCGGGAAGCCAGTAGGAACATGCATGCTCTGTTGCTCTCTTGAAGAAATTATGAGCGGCTTCTTCGATCAATCTTTCGAAACGTTGTGCTGACTGTCCACCCTGACGGTGCTTACCCATTATGTTAGAAACAAGAAATTCTTGAACGTGAATACGCTTTCCACTTGCAATTCCATATGCTGCCTCTGCACGGTCGATAACAAATAACCCATACGACTTCTTGTCAATTAGCATGTCCTCAAGTTGAGTCAATTCAAACTTTGAATCACAACGATAACGGAAAGAAAGCAAAGGCTGAGGTAAATCATCGATTACCACAGTAACATGTCTTGTTTTATTGTTACCAACAATGATTGATCCTGTAAACAAAGCAATGCCATTATCTCCTGGATCTCTGTATTTCGATAGTGAAGAGATAGCGGATTCAATCGCACCCTGTACATTCTTTTTTGTGGATTTAGATTTGATGTTAGCTGCTTGCCCATGCTCGTTTTGTAGCATCTGACGAGCATCATGCACCTGTCGGTCAGGAGGTATGATTACCGTTACAAGTTCTGTACCGAAGCCCTTCATTTCTCGAAGGTCTTCCAACGCCAATTTGAGTTTTAATCTGCGGGTGGCCTGTTCTGGGTCATCACTCATTCAGGTCTCCCCCAGCCCTAAGGGCTGAGGCGGGGACTTTGAAGGCTTCTGAGAAGTAAGCATCATCAATGGTCGACTTTCACGTAGTACCGATGCCGACCCAAATAGTCGCTCTTGGCGGTTCCCTTCTAAGGCCAGAAGAATCCGATGAAAGGTCGATGTGGTTTGGACAATTGCGCCAAATGGCAGTTCATTTTGAAGGAAATGGAAGGAAACTAGGGATTGTAGTAGGGGGTGGCCTTCCAGCAAGAGAGGCTATCAACCTGGCCAAGGATTCATTCTCAGACTCCTATAGACTGGATACTGTCGGGATTGCTGCAACCAGATTAAACGCTACAATTTTGCAACAGACATTACAAGATATTGGTTGTAATGTAGCACCAATTATACCTACCTCAACTAACCAAGCAGCAGAATTACTTGAATCACATAACATTGTAATAATGGGCGGCACGACTCCAGGGCATACTACAGATGCTGTATCTGTCGCTCTCGCTAGGGACTGTGGCGCATCACACTGTGTTATTGCGACTAATGTAAGCCACATACATGATAGCGATCCTAGAAAAAATCCAGATGCTAAGCCGATTGAAGAATTGACTTTGGCCGAATTAGCTGAAATTACGGGAACAGAACCACTTGGCCCTGGTGAATCTGCAGCTGTGGACCCTGTTGCAGTTCGCTGGGCAATGGATGCAAGCATCAGACTTGCAGTACTCGATGGTAGAGACTTAAGCAGAATAGAAGATGCATTAGAGGGGAAACCCTTTGTTGGAACATTAGTTAAGGTGGATTGAGACCATGGTAGATGCAAAATCGATTAAAGACAAAGTGAGTAAAAAAATCAGCAATACTAGATCTAAGATCTCATCACAAATAGGCTCCCACAAACATTGTAGGATTTGTGGCATCACTATTGACGCCAAAGCAGACCCTCGTATCTGCAAAAACGCAGATTGCTCGAATGCATTGGAAAAGAGAGAAAAGAACGACAAAATGATGAGAATTATGTTCTTTATAT
>Ga0163111_10003173_pt1 | contig 10570 bp, 7 predicted proteins | sample CRUFie1St18metaG_FD_109645 | JGI IMG/M metagenome (GOLD analysis project Ga0163111, IMG submission 109645) | Marine microbial communities from the Costa Rica Dome - CRUD Field 142mm St18 metaG | ecosystem: Environmental > Aquatic > Marine > Oceanic > Photic zone | place: Costa Rica: the Eastern... | reverse complement strand
GTGTACGACACCCTTGTACGTGCCCTGCCCGACGGCCCCGACGAGAGCAAGGGCTTGGCCATGGCGAACTCTCGGGCCCGGTTGCGCATGACCACATTGTATGCGTTGGGGCAGCGCACCCGCGCACTCGTCGCCGGCACGGGCAACAAAATCGAAGACTTTGGGGTCGGGTTTTACACGAAATATGGGGACGGCGGCGTGGACCTTTCGCCCATCGCGGACCTCGCCAAAACCGAGGTTTTCGCACTCGCGGCACACCTGGGGGTCATCGATGCCATTCAGCAAGCTGCGCCCACCGATGGGCTCTGGGGAGACGACCGCACCGACGAAGATCAACTCGGTGCCACCTATCCCGAGCTTGAATGGGCCATGTCTTGGGAGGAGGCACACGCCTCGCTTTCTGACGAGGCGCGCAACGCGGAGGCGCAAGGCTTGCCGTGGCGTCAGCAAGAGGTACTGGCCACCTACCGCAAGCACCACAAGGCCAACAAGCACAAGATGGTGCCCATCCCTGTTTGCATCATCCCCGACGAAATCCGGCAGACTTCGGCCTGAATCAATCGTCCGCGTCGAGCGTCAGCGTCGTGTTGGCTTCGCGTCTTGGCTTTCCGTCGTCCGGGATGGTGACCAAAACCACAGTGTACGTTCCAGGCTCCAGAAAGCTGGTTCCGTGGCGCATGGGAATCGCCAAGGATTGCAGTCCCACGACAAGGTCAACGGTGCCCGCATCCACCACAAAACCGCTCGCCTTCTGCAATTGGTCCAAGATGGCCGACGCGCCTCCACCCGAGGTGGCGGAGGAGTCCGGTGCTTCTGGCGCGGAGGGGATGAACCTCAATTCGAGTTTGGCTTGCGCTGCTTGGTCAGACCAAACCCACGTGTTCACCACAGGGTCTTCAGGCTCTGACCATGCCCAGCCGCGCTCCCCCCACCACGAGGCACGAACGGCTTCAATCGCCTCCTCTTCAAAGGCGAGGGAGGCCGTGCCCCAGGCGTCAGGCGAACCTGCCTTGTCCATGAGGGGGCTCAAGTCAAGGACGTAGATGCCTCGGCCGTGCGTACCGATGACCAAGTCGTTTTCTCGTTCTTGAATGACCAGGTCGTGGACGGGCACACGCGGCAGGTCCTGGTGGAGCGTCGAAAACGACGTTCCTGCGTCGGTGGTGAGGTAGGCGCCTCCATCCGTGCCCACGATCCACCAGCCCGCGCGGTCCGCGCTTTCGACCAGCGCGTTGACCGGCTCGTGGGGCAGATGCTGTCCCCAGTCTTCCCAGGATTTTCCCGCATCCCGCGTCGCAAACACCATGGCATCAAGGCAGTCGTGCCGGTAGCCGTTGAGGGCCACCACCAAGAGATCGGGGTCGTGCTGCGACCAGCTCACCTCGCTCACCCAAAGGTGCTTGAGGTTGTTGCCTTTGCCTGTTTGGGTTGACAGTGGCAGCTTCAGGAGATTCCACGTGTGCCCGCCGTCGGGGCTGATGTGGACCAACCCGTCGTCGCTGCCCGTGGCCAACACGCCAAATTGAGCGGGATGCTCTGCGAGGGTCGTCAAGGTCCCAAAGGGCACGTTTCCGGGGAGTCCACCTCGTGTGAGGTCGCCGCTTCGCGTTTCAAACTTGTCTCCGCGGTCGAGCGAGCGGTGCACCTTGTTGGAGGCCATGTAGAACACGTCTTGTTGGTGCGTGCTGAGGACAATGGGCGTTTGCCAATTCCACCGGAGCGGGGTTTCTCCCAGCGCGTGGGAAGGGTGCAGGGAGGTGCGCTCCCCAGTGATGCGGTCGGTGCGCATGTACCACCCAAACTGGTAGCCCGTATACACCACCTCGTTGCTGCGGCTGTCCACTTCAATTTGCATGCCGTCGCCCCCGCCAAGGGAGGTGAATCCGTGGTGCCCCGTCTGGTGCCACGCGGGGGATTCTCGGTGGGTGTGGTCGCCCACCCAAGTGCCGTTGTCTTGCAGTCCGCCGTAGATGCGGTACGGGTCGGCTTGATCGACTTCCACGGCATAGAATTGGCCCACAGAAGGGCTGTTGCACTTGATCCACGAGTCTCCGCCGTCCCAAGACACATTGATCCCACCATCGTTGCCGTTGATGAGGTGATTGGGGTTGGAGGGGTCCACCCAAAGCTTGTGGTGGTCGACATGTACGTTGGACGCCCCCACCGAAGTGAAGGTGCTTCCGCCGTCCGTAGACTTCAGCAACGGGACGCCTGCGATGTAGATGACCGAGGCGTTGGAAGGGTTCACGGACACTGTACCGAAGTAGTACCCGTAGGTGTAGCACACGTCGTCGAGGGGTTCTTCGTGGGTTCGTATCCAGGCGCCCTCCTCCATTTTGGAAACGACCTTGCCGTCGGCCAATTGACTCAGTGCTGCAGAAGCGCCTCCTTGGGAAGAGGTGCTGCGGTTGGGAACGCGATACCGGTACAACTCCGGTCCGACAATCTCGGCTTCAAACAAGGCGCGGTTGCCGTCGGTGAGGTAGTCGTACAGGGCCCGAACTGGCAGTTCACCCGCTGCCACGTGTGCCTTTACGGACGCGGCGCTGTCGGCTTCTTCAAACCCTTCCCGGTCCAAAAACGCCTGCAAGTCTTCGTCGTCGAGGCTTTCAAACGTGGCCTTGTCCATCTCGACGAAGTCTATGGCGGTCAATCCGTCGTCTTCCGCTTCGGGCTGGGCTTCCCGTGGCGCCTGGTTGTCGACCAAGGCGAACAGCGTGCCGGTGGCACTGTGATAGCTCAACCCAATGCGTCCCGCATCTGGCCCTTCGGGAAAGTTGCTGTTCGCGGAAATGCGTGCCCAAGAATCTCCTCCGTCCATGCTCTCCCAAATCCCAGATCCTGTTCCGCCTTCGGTGAAATCATGGGCCCGTCGGGTGCGATCCCACGACGCCACGAAGAGGTGGTCGGGGTCTGTCTCGTCGGCGACCATGTCCACAAAGCCCACGCCGGGCACCGTCAACACGGCATCCCACTGGGCGCCACCATCGGTGGTGCGGTACAGGGCGCCTCCAAGGTTTTCGGAGTAGAGTTCTCCCAGCGCCGCCACCCACATGCGGTCGGGGTTGACGCGGTCAATGATCACCCGCCCAATGTGGTGGCTGCCTTCCAGCCCTGCGTGGCGCCACGTCGCGCCGTGGTCGTCACTGAGGTACACGCCGTCTCCGGCGTAAGAGCTTCGCGAAGAATTCACTTCCCCAGAACCAACCAGCACTCGGCCTGAAGGGTGGGCGTCCACCGCGCCGAGCAGGCACGTCTCCGAGAGCAGGGGTTCAAAGGTGGTGCCGTGGTTGACGCTTTTCCACAGGCCACCCGTGGCGTAGGCGACGTACATCGTGTCCGACACGACGGCGACATCCACAACGCGTCCCCCCATCACCGAGGGTCCAACATTGCGCAATTCGAGGCCGCTAGTCCACGCGTCAAGGGCGGCACGTTCTGCACTCACACCGGCACGGATGTGAGCTGGGCTCGGTCCCCAAGACTGGGCGGCCACGGACCCTGAAAGGGCGGCGCAAAGGCATGCGAGGGTCCAAAAGGTAGAAGGTGAGGTCATGTCAGTTTGGGGTTGTTTTTGTGGCGGTCGGCGTCCCGCGCGGTTTTCTTGGCCACGTTGTCGGCCAGGGCTTGGGTGAGGTCCACGCCGGTTTGGTTGGCCAGGGCCATGAGGACCCAAAGCACGTCGGCCATCTCGTCGCCCAAATCGCGGCCCGCGTCACTTGGCTTCTCGCTTTGCTCTCCGTATCGTCGGGCAAACAGCCGTGCGAGTTCACCCACTTCTTCGGTCAGTATGGCCAGGTTGGTGAGCTCATTGAAGTACCGCACGCCCACCGTCGTGATCCACGCGTGGACTTGTTCCTGCGCTTCGCGAAGGGTGACGTCGGGCACGTCGGAAGGGGGGAGGTTCAGCTCACTCATGGGGTCATTCTTTGTCTTTTGTGTCAATCCAAATCGTCACCGGTCCTTCGTTCACCAAGTCCACCTCCATCGCGGCTCCGAATTTCCCGGTCGCCACGGGCGTTCCGGTTTCGCGTTCGCAGGCCTGGACAAAGTGTTCGTACAACGGGACGGCGTGGTCGGGTTTTGCAGCGCGGATGAAGGAGGGGCGGGTGCCTTTTTTGGTTTTGGCGTGCAGGGTGAATTGACTGACCACCAGCAGGCGACCATCCACTTCGGCGAGGTCTGCGTTCATCTTGCCTTCGGCGTCGTTGAAGACCCGAAGCTTGGCGATTTTGGCCGCAAGCCAATCGGCGTCTTCTGAAGTATCCGCATCCTCGATGCCGACAAGCACACAAAAGCCTTGTTGAATGCGGCCGACCACATCTCCTGCGATGCGGACTTCGGCCTTGCTTACCCGTTGAATCACTACGCGCATGCCGCAAAATAACCACCGCTCCGGGAGCGATGGGGACAGGTCGTGGAAAACAAGGAGAGAAAGGGTGGGAATCGGCGCGGCAGGCCCGTGGGGTCGACGTATTTTTGGGCTCAGATTCACCGACGAACGAACCCACCGTCCCTACGATTCATGAAGGCTTCCATTGCCCCAGCAACCCTCGAACAAGCTCAAGACATGGGCCTCCGTCCAGAGGAGTTCGAGCAAATCAAAACCATCCTCGGTCGCACGCCCAACTTCACAGAGATGTGCGTGTACTCTGTGATGTGGAGCGAGCACTGTTCCTACAAGAACTCCATCAAGTGGTTGAAGACCCTTCCCAAAGAAGGTCCTCACATGCTTGTCAAGGCGGGGGAAGAGAACGCTGGCATCGTGGACATTGGCGATGGCTTGGGATGTGCATTCAAAATTGAAAGCCACAATCACCCTTCGGCCATCGAACCCTACCAAGGTGCGGCCACGGGTGTGGGCGGCATCAACCGTGACATTTTCACCATGGGGGCGCGTCCCATTGCCCAATTGAACAGCCTGCGCTTTGGAGACCTCACCAACCCGCGCACCAAGTGGTTGCTCGAGGGTGTGGTGAAAGGCATTGGCGACTATGGCAACAGCTTTGGAGTGCCTATCGTGGGCGGAGAAGTCTTCTTCGACTCCAGCTACCAAGTCAACCCGCTCGTGAACGCGATGTCCGTGGGCATTTTGGAGGCGGACAAGATCATCTCTGCCACGGCTGCCGGTCCGGGCAACCCCGTGTACATCGTTGGGTCTGCCACCGGCAAGGACGGCATCCAAGGCGCGTCCTTCGCGTCGAAAGACATCACCGAAGAAAGCGCCGACGACTTGCCCTCTGTGCAGGTGGGCGACCCCTTCCAAGAGAAGCTCCTGCTGGAAGCGACCCTCGAGCTTTCAAAGACCACCGCCGTCGTCGGAATGCAGGACATGGGGGCTGCGGGCATCACTTGCTCCACCTCGGAAATGAGTGCAGCTGGCGAAGTGGGCATGGACATTCACCTCGACCGCGTGCCTTTGCGCCAACAGGACATGGAGCCTTTTGAGATTTTGCTCAGCGAGTCTCAAGAGCGCATGCTGGTGGTCGTCCACAAGGGACAGGAAGAGGAAGTGAAGGACATTTTCAAGAAGTGGGATTTGCACGCAGAGCACATCGGTGAGGTCACCGAAGGTGATCGCATTCGCTACTTCATCAACGGCGAACTGGTGGGAGACGTACCCGGCTCCACGTTGGTGCTCGGCGGCGGTGCCCCGGTCTACGAGCGTGAATACACCGAGCCTGCATGGTACGCAGAGGCGCAAGCGTTTGACCCCAACTCTGTGCCCGTCCCTTCGTTGGACGAATGCGCAGACATCGCGCAAAAGCTCATCTGCCTCCCCAACATCGCTTCGAAGAAGTGGGTGTGGGAGCAGTATGACAGCATGGTCGGCACCATCAACCGTTCGACCAATCGTCCCTCCGATGCGGGTGTGGTTTCGGTGCGCGGCACGGACAAGGCCTTGGCCCTCACCGTGGATTGCAATGCGCGTTACGTGGAAGCCGATCCTGAAGTGGGAACGGCCATTGCCGTGGCGGAGGCCGCGCGCAACATCAGCTGCACGGGTGCCGAGCCCTCGGCCATCACCAACTGCCTCAACTTTGGGAATCCCTATAACCCCGAGGTGTACTGGCAGTTTGTGGGCGCAATCCAAGGCATGGGACGCGCATGCCGTCACTTCAACACCCCGGTGACAGGCGGCAACGTGAGTTTCTACAACCAAACGGCCAACCAAGACGGCTCTGCCCAGGCGGTATTCCCCACGCCGACGATTGGCATGGTGGGGGTCATGCAAGACCGGAAGCACCACACGGGATTGGACTTCAAAGAGAAGGGAGAGCTCATCTTCCAACTCGGCGGATCGAGCGGGTGCATCAATGCGTCGGAGTATCTCGCGAACATCGTGGGCATCGACCGTTCTCCCGCGCCACATTTCGACATCGAACAGGAAGGCAAGCTCCACGCGTGCTTGCGTGAGGTTGCCCAAAAAGGTCTTGCCGCTGCGTCTCACGACGTTGCCGATGGCGGACTGTTCATCACCCTGCTTGAAATGGCCATGCCCAACGGGCTTGGGTTTGACATTGTCACGGACGACGAGGTTCGCCTCGACGGGTTCTTGTTCGGCGAAGGCCAAGGCCGCGCGGTGGTGAGCTTGAAAGAAGAGGATCAGGACGACTTCTTCGACGTGTGCGAGGCGCACGGCCTTCAGCCCACGTTGTTGGGTCACGTGACCAAAGGGAAAGTGGTGGTTGACGACAAGCACTTCGGATTCTGCGAGGAGCTGCGCGCCTATTACGACAATGCCCTGGAAGAAACCTTGACAGAAGACTGATGCTGAAATCGCTGGCCAAACACCTCTCAGGCATTGCACTCACGTGGGTGCTGGTGTTGGCGGGCACGTTCTTCTTGCTTCGTTGGTACAGCCAACCGTCCGCGGAACGCGAGGTTCCCACGTTGGCGGGTTTGTCCCAAACCAAAGCGGCCGAGACGCTTCGTGCGTTGGGCTTGCAAGCGGTGTGGCAGGATTCGATTTACGCGCCCTCTGGCATCCCGGGTGCTGTGGTCGAACAGCACCCCCCGGCAGGAAGCTCTGTGAAGGTGGGACGTAACATTCTCCTGACCACCTACCGCATCACGCCCCCGAGCGAGCGCGTGGGCATTGCTGAAGGGCAGGATGCCCGGATTGCGGAGCGCATTCTGACCACCCGTGGTTTTGAGGTCAAGGTGGAGGAAGAGCCCAACACCTTGCTTGCGGGAAAGGTCCTTCGTGTCGAGTACAAAGGCAAGCGTGTGGACGTGGATGCGCGGTTCCCCAAGGGCACGACGCTGGATTTGGTGGTGGGGGTGACGGGAGCCAAGGACGTTCGCGTGCCCTGGTTGATGGGCCTGTCTTTGGGCGATGCGAAAGGCACCTTGATGCGGCGTAACCTCGCCCTTGGGCACGTGGGCTACATGGACGATGTGGTGACGACGCTCGACACGAGTTTGGCCGTGGTGGTGTCTCAAGACGTCAGCCCCGAGCGCAAACCTTACGTCTCCGAAGGCACTGCCATTGACCTCTACCTCGGCAAACATTGAATTCCATGGAACCCATGCGTACGATTTTCACCTTTCCCTCGTTGGAGAACCCGATGAAGTATGTGACCTTGAATGCGTTGGGAGGCCATGTGATCTTGATCATGATGGCTTGGATGTGCTTCGGCAACCTGTCCGCACAGGAGCAGGAACGCGACTTGGAGCGGGTGTTCATTCCCGAGGCGCGTGTCAAAGCGATTGAAGCTTCACGTGCAGGGGGGGGCACCTTGTTGCCTCCCTTGGGCCTGCCGTTTGTGGACGATTTCGCGTGGCCGAGTTTGCACGACGAGTCGTCGCCGGTCAACGTCAAACGCTGGGAGGCCAGCCCCGTCCGGAGAACGACCACCTTGGCATATCGGGCACCCACCATCGGATGTGCCACGTTGGACGGCTTGGATGCGGTTGGGAATCCCTATGCGTTGAACCCAACTAACGCAGTGGGCTACGCAGACACCTTGACGTCACGCCGGTTGTTGCTGGGCGGCAATGTGCCGGGGGACAGTGTGGCGCTGTCTTTTTGGTACCAATCGGGAGGCATCGCCAATGGCGCAGACGCGGGGGAAGACAGTTTGATCGTGGAATTCCGAAACACAGCCGAGGACGATCCGTGGCAATGGGTGTGGTCAACCGAAGGCATCGACGACGACACGGCGTTTCATCCCGTCGTCATCCCCATTGTGGCCGCGGAGTATTTCCACAATGAATTTCAATTCCGCATCCGCAATTACGGGGCATTGGAAGGCAATGTGGACACGTGGCACCTCGACTTTGTGCGGGTGGCTGAAGACGGCATGGAACCAGCGCCTTTGTTTGAAGAGGTGGCGTTTGTGGCGCCGCCGACAAGCTTCTTGCGCCACCCCTGGACAGCCATGCCATGGCCGCACTTTGAAGACTCCGTGGACAGCTACACTGCGTCTTCGGTGACCACCTTGCATCGCAGTTTTGGAGAGTCGACCAACAGCCAAGAGAACATTGGTTTGAAGGTGCAACGTGTGGATGTGGAGGGCAACGTCAACACCTATGTTCCGCCCGCAGGAGAGATTCCCAACAACTCGGTTCAGGGGTTGTTTGAGACGGATTACATCGAAGATTTGTCCATTCTTACGCCGCTGTTTAACCCTGCGGTGAGTGATTCGTTTGCCACGTTTCACGTCTCCTTGTGGGAGGACGAAGTGGGGGGCGCCAACGGCACCACCCAAACCGGCGTGACCGACAACGACAGCATCATTCACGTGCAGACGTTCAAGGACTACTACGCTTACGACGACGGGACTGCAGAAAAGGCGTACGCCTTGGATGGTCAAGGCGGAGAGGTGGTGGTGGGCTTCGACATCAAGAAAGCAGACACCTTGGAAGGGGTTTGGATTCACTTCACGCCGTTTTACGACGACGCGGCAGGGGAGACCTTCACTTTGAAAATGCGGGGAGAGGATGAGGAGAATCCCGGGCAGCCAGGCGGTGAAATTGTGACGCAGTACACCATTCACGAGCCCAATTACTTCGCCAACGAATACGACGGATTCACCTACATCCCGTTTGAAGCGCCCGTTCCGGTGTCGGGTCGCATTTATGTTGGATTTGTGCAGCAAGGGGAGGATCGCATCAACATCGGACTGGACAAGTCGACCAACACCAACCCGGATTACCTCTGGTACAAGTTTCCCAATACGCCATGGTTGCAGTCAGGCATCCAGGGGTCGTTGATGATTCGGCCGGTGCTTCGTGCAGGGAAGGAGCCGGTGGTCCAGGTGTCTGAACTGCCGACTCGTTTGGAAGGCCCGTCGGTGTTCCCCAATCCAGGGACGCACACGTGTCATTGGAATCTCGAACGCGTCACCACGGTACGTATGTGGGACATGACGGGACGCACGGTGGCCGAGTGGCTTGACATGGCACCGGGGCTTCAGTCTTGGTCCACGGAGATACCCGGCGTGTACCTCCTCGTCGGAATAGAGGAGAACGGCCAAATCTGGACCCAACGCTGGATTGCCCGCCCATGAGCGAAGACTTGAACACTACGGATGAGCAAGGCGAAGAGCTGTTTGAGCACCATCGCATTGTGGTGGATCCCGGACAGACGCCCTTGCGCGTGGACAAGTTCATCATCAACCGCGTGGCGCATCTGTCGCGCAACAAACTCCAAACGGCAGCCAAATCAGGCTACGTGAGGGTCAATGGCCAACCGGTCAAGAGCAACCACAAGGTGAAGCCCGAGGATGTAGTCACGGTGGAGTTGCCGCAACCGGTGTATGAGTTTGAACTGCTTCCGGAGCCCATGGATTTGGACATCCTTTATGAGGACGACGACCTCTTGGTGCTCAACAAGCCGATGAATTTGGTGGTGCACCCCGGCCATGGCAATTACTCGGGCACGTTGGTGAACGGGATTTTGCACCACTTCCAAAACATGCCCAGCCTTCCCAATCAACCCGAGCCGCGGCCAGGGTTGGTGCACCGCTTGGACAAGGACACCACCGGCCTCATGGTGCTGGGCAAGTCGGAGCGGGCGCTGACCGACTTGAGTGAGCAATTTTTTGAGCGCACGGTGAATCGCCGTTACTGGGCCTTGGTTTGGGGAGATGTCCACGAGGATGGCACCGTCACGGGCCACGTGGGTCGATCCCTCCGCGACCGTCGCATTCAGCAAGTGTTCGAGGATGGCCGCGAAGGCAAACACGCCGTGACGCATTACCGCGTTTTGAAGCGCTTGGGACCGGTTACCCTGGTGGAATGCAAGTTGGAAACGGGGCGGACGCACCAAATCCGTGTTCACATGCAACACATCGGACATCCGTTGTTCGGCGATCCCATTTACGGAGGTAACGTGGCGGTCAAAGGGGCGCCTGGCGGAAAGTACAACGCCTTTTTGCGGAACATGTTTGAGGCGCTTCCGCGACAAGCCTTGCATGCCAAGACGCTCGGCTTCACCCACCCGTGCACCGGGGAGCGCAAAGACTTTGAGTCGGAGTTGCCCGAGGACATGGCCAAGGCCATTGCCAAGTGGACCACCTACATCGAGGCGTCAGGGTTGTAGATCAACCTGCAGAGAGCCTTT
>Ga0163111_10003172_pt1 | contig 10570 bp, 4 predicted proteins | sample CRUFie1St18metaG_FD_109645 | JGI IMG/M metagenome (GOLD analysis project Ga0163111, IMG submission 109645) | Marine microbial communities from the Costa Rica Dome - CRUD Field 142mm St18 metaG | ecosystem: Environmental > Aquatic > Marine > Oceanic > Photic zone | place: Costa Rica: the Eastern... | reverse complement strand
GGTCGGGTTCGTTCACGAGCGGTATTTTAGCTCGAAGCTTTGGAGAAGGTAGTAGCGCACTGGGGATATCTTCATTCTCGGCTGGTTTGTCTTCCTTTGCGAACGGGTTAAACGTTCGCGCAAATCTTGGTATTGCCAATTTTGCATCTGGGGCAAATTCGCAAGCATCGGGTCGCTTGGCATCCTCTGCGTTCAATCTGAACACTACTGCCGGTGGGAGCGCGAGCGCATCTTTCGGCAACGGTACTTCGACAAAAGCAGCAACGAGCTTCGTCATCGGTCAAAACAATAAGATTGAAGTCAATGCCACGAACTCGTTCGTTGGTGGTGAAAATTCTATCGCGTATGACGCAAACAGTTTCGTTTTCGGCAAAAACGTAGTTTCAAGGGGTGAAAACAACGCTGTATTTGGCGGTACGGTATACGCAGATAATTTTAAATTAAACAAGGGTACATTTGGCGACATTGGGCTAATTGTAGATCGTATAAACGAGTTGTTACGCGTGGCGCAAAACTTGAACGACCGAGTCACTGAGATAGAGTTGAAGTATATTGGGAAGTAACATTAACATCGATTGGTTTAGTTTATTCGTTGTATATATGTATATATGTGTGTATTTTTAACACGTTCCTTCAAGCAAACCCCTAAAATAGCAGTAGTACTCGTAGTCGTAGTAGTAATAGTAGTAGTAGTAGTAATAGTAGCAGCAGTAGCAGCAGCAGCAGTAGCAGCATTCGTTTTCGTTACGGAGTGTATGGTTGTAATTCTCTTTGGAGATTGAGACCAGCTCCAGGTCGGTACCCGTTGAAGATGCACAACACCGTGACGTTGTCGTTATATTCCAACCCGTTCAATAATTTTGGCGTAAGGAGAAAGCACTGCGGCGTTGTCGGTTTCGACGCTGAGTCGACCATTTGTTTGAACACTTTTCGTTCGTTCTTTGGATCCATGCCTTGGTTAATTTCGTCCACGACGCGGAATGGACATTTCGTCAGATTTTGGAGCGATATGAGGTACAACATCGTCGCAACGGCGCGTTCGCCACCAGATTGTCTATTCTTATCGAGAGCATGTAACTCCTCGCCCGATCGGAATTTGACGTAAATATCCAACGCATATTGTGAAAACTCATCCGGCTCTTCGGGCTCACGAATTTTGACTTCTCCGGCGATACCAACTGCTCTGCAATTCTCCTGAAACGCTTTCGAAATATCATTAAGAACGTTCTCGAGCTGTGGCAACCATTTCTTCTTAAGTCCTTCGATGACCTCTTGTCCACCTTTTACCGTTGGCGCGAGTGCCGCAATTTTCTCTTTCAGGTCTTTCCTTTCGGCCTCATACTTCTTGTACTGCAACATGGCAGTCGGGTTATTGCACACGACAGCGCGCGCTTTCCCTTCCCAATGGTCAATTTCCCTTAACAATTCGTCTTCAGTATCCGGCATATCTTCAAACTTCTTAAGCAATTCGTCAGTAAGCGGAGCTTCGGCTTTGGCTTCTTCCCGCGCTTCTTTGTATTGTCGAGCACTTCGTTGCTTCTTTTCAGTAATCTCGTCGTGCGCGTCGGATACCTCCCTCACGTCATCTTCGACTTGCGCTTGAATGTTCTTGTAGTGCATCAAGCGTATCTTCGTGTCGGTGTACTTCAGCTCGGCCAAGTCCTGTTCCTTTCTCGTCGCGAAGAGCGCATCTAAAGCAGCGATATACGTCTGCGCTTGTTGCGCTCGTTGCATCGCGAGAGTCGTGATAGACTTTTTCAACTGTTCTCGAAACGCCGATTGATTCGTGTTCGCTTCTTGCAGCTCCAACGACGCCTTCAAACTTCTAATCCTCGATTCATATTTTTGTCTATCCGACTTCGGTTTGTTTAACCGTGCTTTTTCCTGTTGGTGCGCATTATAGGCTTCTGACTCTTGCATTTTGAGCGCCTTTGACTGTCTGTCGATATCATCCAGACTCTGTCGAAGTTCCTTGACTTGCGAATTGGCGAGCGCTAAATCTCTCTTCACGTTTTCCATGTCCGCTCTGTCGATTTGCGCGCCAAACAGTGTCGTTTTGTTAGGTCTCATTTCCTCCGTTTCAAACATACTCTTAGAATTGTATCTTGATTTCACTTCAAGAAAGACGTTCTTATTCGTATACACTTGGCCAATCTTCCCGAGTTTTGCGTTAAACATTTCTTGGCACTTCATGGCGTCTAAGACTTTAGAGTCTGCGATTGCGGCTCTATCAACGCGATTCAAAGCGACCAAAGTCTTCACGACGCAGTTTGGTGCCGTAAACGTTGAATCTAACGTTGCTGAAATGCCGTAGGCCTTGTACTCGTTCTTAAAGTTCACACCCCTTTCGTGTGCGCTCGTATCTGTTTGGTTGTTGCAATTTAAATGCCAACGTCTCTGTTTGAACAGATTATTGATCGCCCCCATCAACTCCTGGTCGTTATCGATGACATAGCTCGACAATATCGCAAGCCCTAGATGTTTTTGTAAGAACATCTGGTTGTTTTGATTGTTGCACTCAATTTCGCACAAAATCGGTCCTTTGAGCTTCTTCTCCTTGTTTCCCCCCAATCTTTTCGCCAAATCACGAACTTCTCTATCGACTATCGTCATATCGATCCTCCCTCTGTGCGCTTGCGTCAAAGCTTTCAATTTCTTGCCACGAACGCTGTCCAAATCTAGTTGGCGACTTTCTAAGTTCCTCACCCTCTCTTCCGCAGGCCGCAACTTCGCATTCGCTTGATCGATTTGAACATCGAACGGAATGCGTTTTTTTCGTATGTCTTCATATTTTTTCTTCAAGTTTCTCAACAAATCGAAGTTCATATCGGCGACCTCTGGGATTTCGCTCATCTTTTGCGTATAATCCCTGATTTCGTTCTTAAGTCTCGCTACGTTTTTTTCCGCATCCTTCTCTTTTCGGGTCGCCGAGTTAAGCTTTCCGACCTTATCATCGTGCGTCGTCCCCAAGCCTTTCAATTTTGTGAGTGCGGTACGCTCTTTAATCTCCGCGTCCATTGTCGCCTTCCTTTTCGCACCATACTCCTTGCCCATCTTGTGTTCCAACACTTCCAGTTCCTGCACGAGTTTGGCCGCGATTTCTTGCTCTGCCAAGCAACCTCTCAACCTTTCCTTTGACGCGTCATATTCTTCTTTGACTTTCGAAAACTCGAATTTCTTCTTCTCCACTCTGATCCACGGAATTTTCATCTTGTATTCATTCGCCTTCGTTTGAAACTCTTGCTGCTTCTCCACTTTCTCCTTGTCTGCGGACAAGGTGTTTAAACTTCGCTCACTTTGTTCTAAATCATCTTGCAGTCTACCCAACCTGCGCTCGTCGTTACGGATGTTTTCTTTCTTATCGATCAACTCTTCGTGTAACTTCCACAACTCTCCGTTATTTACTGTCTGTTCCGTCGTCAACAACTTGTCCATTTCAGACAACCCGGCAAAACTCGCCACTTTATCTTGCGGTAAAAAGTTTGTCAAGTTCCCCAATTCGACGTGATGCTTTCCTTTTACCAACGCGTCAACGTCCGATGAATTCACCGGATGTCCGTTGATGTGCCACGCGCTACTCGTGTGCGCTTTCGTCCCGCCCTTTGCTTTCGTCAGCGTTCGTTTCACCACGTCCACCTCGTCGCCTCCGACGGAGTTTCGTTTCAACGTAATCTCAATCACAGCTTTCGTCTCGCCTCTTTTCACGAATTCCGAGAGTTCTTTCGCCCTTCCTAACAGCTCTGTTTTACCGTTCAAACCTAACGCAATCGCGCACACGAAACTCGACTTCCCGGTCCCGTTTGGGCCAATCAACACGTTCAAATCCGGACCAGGTGTCAACGAGACGGAGGAATACGTCATGAAGTTCGATAAAACAACTTTCGTGATTGATCCGGCGGAATAATCGGAGAGATCGTGCGTCTCTCCTCGGCGTTGATGTTTCTTTTGCGTCGCCATCGCAGAAGCAGCGATTCGTTTCTTCCCAACGCCTTCTTTTCCCGTCGTCATCTTCGTCTGCGGGTCCACGTTTTCCGAGTTGATGCGATTCATCTACGATTTGCTCGTCCGAGAGAGAGAGAGAGAGAGAGAAAAACCGATGACTTTTTCAAAAAAAAACAACGAAAGCTGATGAACGCGCGCGCTCTCCCTCTCTCCCTCGTTTCTCTCCCTTTCCCTTTCTCTCTTCCTCTCTCTTTCTCTGCGCGTGTTTCTCTCGTCTTTTGTCGAGAGCATCGGGTCTCTTTTGAATTCAAAAAAAATGTGCTTAGGGTTTCAGTGTTCTTTTTTTGTTTGCCTCGACGACGGTTTGAGAACAACGACGACGCTGACGACGAACAAAAGCGCAAAACGAATCATCTCGAAGACGCGATGACACGACACCAAAACCAACGAGGAAAAAAAAAGGAGCGCGAGATGATGATGCGCGCGGAAACGTAGAAGAGACTTTTTTGTGTGCGCGTCGACGTTTCTCCTCCGCGTTCTGACTCGTAGTGCACGTAAACGGGAGGTGCAATTTTGGAGAGAACACCCGCGGCGTGTGCGAATGTCGTCTTCCACTTTAACAGCCAAGAAGAACGTCCGCGACAAACTGAAAAGGATTCACGAAATTATCGACCGCGCGGATGAGTTGCAATACCAGAAAGTGAGTCATTCGGTTGCGCGGAATTTTAGTAACGACAACGACGATGATGATGGTGATAATGATAACACGAGTCGCAGTATTGATGCAAACAATAATCTCACCAAACTCCTTTCTCAGCCGATAAAAATGAAAGACGGGACGATAGGCACACCCGTTTTCGTCTTAGCCACGTGTGCCGTGGAAGGATTGGACAGTTATACGGTGAGAGATGTATTTGAACGATTGATGCGGTATGGCGCTTGGCGTGTAGGGTTGGACGAACACGGGACGTACCCAAGGGTAGCGAAAACGATATCGCCCGTCGCGCTTCTGTGCTCGGTGTACGCGCCGTACATTTTGAAGCATCCGGTCTCAAATATAGAAGAATATAAAGACGATGGCGTGAGCAGTAACCCAGTCGTTGCAGTGCGCACGGCAAAGGAAGAGTACGACGAGGTAGCTGAAGTGCACAGAAATACTCTCAAAAATCTGAATAAAGTGTTGGAGATGTTTGTTGACGCGGGCGCAAATGTGGATGAGACCTATCAGATCGATCCAAGCATACAAAATATCGTATGCGCACCTTCTCTCTCTTCAACAGATGATAGTCAGCAGTACGGCTCCTACAAGTTTCCGTCATGTGCGATGCACTCTGGAACTATTGGAAACTGTCTCTTCTTTCTCTCAATTGCCATTTCCTTCGGCTCTGATGTAGAAGAAACGATTGAAGCATTACACATCATCACGCAACGAGGCTCGAATAAGCGATGCGATCTCAACATAAAGTGCTACATACCAGATCGGCGTTTTGATTTCGAATACGACGAAACAACGTCCTTCCAAACCCTCGAACATTATAGAGTGTGCCCTCGAACTCCTGCTGGAGATTATATTTCCAGTTTGCAGTTACTTTCCATGTCCTTGGTTGAAAATTCCGCGTTCTCTGCAGAAATTCGGGATGGAGTCGCTTCATTTTGCGTTCGTCTGCTTGATCTCGGCAGTGTAATGAAGATAGACGTTAACGACGAGTGCTCATTTTACGCGCAAAATGATTTGAGCAGATTTGAAATTAGTAAAAAGCGCTTAGCGTTTGATTTTATCGAGTCCACGGAAGAACTTCCACAAGGCTCGGCTAGAGACGCGTGCAACGCGTTGCAGCCGAAAGGCTCGCCTTTATTTTTCACTGGGATTGCTCTGTTGGAAGGCTGTGGTAACCCAGCTTTGAGAGTGGCAAAAAAACTTTTGGAGAAAAAAGCAAACCCAGACTGTTTCGGTGACTTTCCCATGATTGGTTCAAACACGCCTCTTGTAGCACTGGCGCTGTATTGTTCGTTAAATCCAAGTGGATGGGACGAACATTACTGCGTACACTACGCAGAGAAACCGTGGTGGAAACTATACTACGAGGCATCGAAGCCAATGCATCATAAATCGAGGAGATCTTCGGTTATTCCGTATAGCAGCAATTCTTCTGGTAACGAGGCAAGACATGCTGGGGGTAATAATGTTTTATATGACGACTATAGCGAAGCGCACGTGATGAGCTCGGAACATCGTGATCAGCGTACCTCATACAAGGATACTAAGCAAATAGATCGCGATCAAGAGGAAGGAAAAGAAATAGTTCACCATCAACAGCAAAAGTCTTCCCTGACGTCCTCACTGAACTGCACAAATGAATACGGAAGCTACAACGATCTCGGGAATGAGACGATGATCACATTCGATCATGCGGCATTCGCATTCGTAGACCGAATGCAGGATTTTTTTAGGGAACCAAAACGCGGCGAGCGAGCGTTGAAACACTCCATGGAACTTTTCAAACTTTTACTCAGTTACGGCGCAAATCCATCGACAGAATGGCAGCGAGTTCCGCGTTTACACATCGACGAAATCGAAAAACGCGAACATCGAGTGTCTACTCTTCTCTCAATCGCCATCGAAGATACGCTAAATTTTGTCGAGCACGGCAAGGATGTTGTCAAGTTGCTCTTAAAGAAGGGCGCAGATATAAATAAGTGTGGGCTCGGTCCCTTTCCTGTTTTTTGCTCTCCTTTGTTCGCTGCATCCGCGGCGTTGCGATATGGCCATCCCGATGCGGATTGGATGTTCCAAACTATCGTAGAGAGCAACGTAAACGCAAACGCAGTTGGTTATTTTCCTGGTGGATCGCAATCAACCGCAATGATTGAATTAATACGGTGCGTTGGTGAGTCAAAGTCTAAAGTGCGCAGAGAAAACGCATTTTCAAAAATTGAAGCACTCTTGAAAACTGGTGCTGACGCAAACCATTCATGCTTGGATGTATTTTTGAACACGACACCGACGGCGTACACGGATATCACGCAGTTTAGAACGGGTGCCACTCCGGATGCCACTTCTCTCGATATTCCCTCTGGTAATAGTGAAAATAGCAAAAAAGTTGGTGATAGAAACGAAAACGTGGAGGGCATCAATGAAAGAGGTTTTCGAAAAGCAGATACGGACGCATATGGGGAAGAGGAAAACGAATACAAATCCGACGATACCATTGACGCTGCCGACGACGACGACAACGACGACGAAGGGTACAGTTCAAATGGGTACACTCGATTCTACGATCCTTACCACGAAATGTATTATTACGTGGATGAAGCTACGGGCGCATCTGATTGGATGAAGCCGGACGTTTTTGTCGATCCTAAAGAACCGAAAGTCCGCCCACCACTGACGCCTCCGCAAGACTTTGATGATGACGTTCTTGAGCAGTACGGTTTGCCGCATATGGATGAAATGTCCGAAGATTACGATGAAGATTCGTACGATGATGGCTATAAATCGAATGATTGGGTCCGTTGGTACGATGCTGCGTATGCAAAGTACTACTACTTCAACGAAAAGACTTACGAAGTTCAGTGGGGAAAGCCGGAAGACTTCAACGAACTTGATGTATCCAAAGTGACAAAGTCTCCGCTCGCTGCACGGGCTGTATCCGATGCGGAAGTCGCCAGAAGTTTACGGGAAAACATGGATCTGGAAGCAAAAGGGAAGGAAAACGCGTCGAGAATCGATCACAAAGCGGCCGAAGCGAAGCAAAAGAAAAAATCCGCTGAATTTGCCGTATCGACGGAAGCGAAACGTGCGTCGTTTGATTCGTTGCGAGTTGATCAGGGTAAATCTCATCATGACGCGGAAAAGAGTACAAACGTCTCAAAAGAAAGTGACGGGAAGAAAGGACTGGTGAGAACATCAGTCTCCTCGAACAAGTTCAAAACGGCATTTAATAAGCGACAAAAGCACGAAATATCGTTCCATGTGAAACCTTCAGATGCCGTTGTGAGTGATACTGCATATGTTCTCCCGAAAACTATCGATCGGACAGGAGAGTGTACGTTTTCTCCGTTATTTGTTGCCATGGACTGTTTAGAAGGCGACGGACATCAAGTCGCAGCAAGAATCATACTTCTCCTCCTCGATTTTGGCGCTGATATTGAATACGAGCAAGGAAGGAACTTACGAAGCTGGTACGAGGGTTCGATAATCGCGATGGCGATTCAGATTGCTATTTCATGCGGAAGTCCAATCGAAATGACGCATCTGTCGGATAACGGAGGGTGTGACGGAAGTGATAATGAAGGAAATTTCCGCGGGCATCGCGTCAAAGAGAGACGGCGAGATGTCGACGATGATGAAGACGATAAAATTAACGATGGATACGCTCGCGGAAACGTTGAATTGGAACAACATATCCCCACGTTGGAGACGAGACATGGTGCTGAAGCCCCAGTGTATACAGATGATGTGACGGGAAGTGACGGATACAGTAACGATTCCGATTACGAAAACGATAGTCGAGAGAATACGGCTGGTTCTGTACATAAACACGACGAAGTCAAAGATAACCTCGTCAATGATATCGCCAGAATGGGTAAGTTGAGATGTAAGCAACTGGGGATGACGGAAGACGCGCCTCGACACGACTCATATGACAGGTTTAAGCCTCCAAAAGGTGACGCTGACACTGTACTTGATGAAAATGTGGCAAGAACGACTGTCGTAGCTCAAACAGTGTATGAATCTTCACAGTTTCGCTTAGATGCGGCCGATTTACACCTGGCGGAAGCCGAAATCGCGCGTGAACGCCTACGTTTGAAGTATCCTGAAGATGAAAAAAATCAAGCGCCGGAGGAAAAAAAATCGTTTTGGAATGTATTAGCAAGGGTGATTGGTTTCGAAGAATCAGACGATGAAGACTATGACGATCACGATACGCTACGAGCAAACATGGTCTTTGATAGGGTGTTTGGATTTGAGAGTGATCTTGAAAAGCAGTTGAAATTGAAAACATTTGAAGAAGATCACGCTCGAGAATCACTTGCGAGGATACACTATGGAATCGATGATCGCGGTTCATTGAAATCTTCCCAAATAAAGATGGAAAAGTTTCGAAAAGCTCGATTCGAATCGGCAAAGAAAGTTGCAAAGGCACTCATCGCGCGCTCCTCCGCGAAAGCTTTGAATTTACTCTGTCGTAATCCACTTCTGGAAGAATATGGCACTGATTTGGTCCCGTTTGAGTTTACGCCTTTCTTTGCGGCGTGTTTTGGTGCGGCTACCGCCGAGAGCGACGAACAAGTCATGTTAGGTATAGAACTTGCTCGAGACATTCTCGCGAAAGGCGCAGACTGTACTGTTGTGGGCAGACACGCGAAAGATACACCATCCGAAGTAGAATTAGCAGATTACGCCAAATCTATCGAAGCTCGGACCGCTCCTTTTGTTTGGGCAGTGACGGCATCTGCGAGATGCCCCAAACCCGAATTTTGGGGATTAAAACTCGTCAAAGACTGCTTAACCAAAGGTGCCAATCCTTTACTGTGCGAATTGGAAACAACCAGGTATCCAGAAGGTCGAGGGATGACTATTTCGAATAACCCATCGAAATTGCTCAATTTATGGGACGACAAGAAATTCTTGGAAAACATGCCGCCGAAACAACGCCGTGAAGCGGAGGCTACGCGCATTGAACTCGGGCGGTTGTTAGGCGAGGCATCCGCGGTGAGAAGCGTATTTAATAAATCAAACACAGCTGCCAAACAAAGCATGGACGCGATCATTGCGGACGCCAAGAAAGAATGCTCCTTCAACGGGAGATGGGGCATGAAAGGCGAAAAGAATCACGGCGTAACGAGAAGAAACGATGCAGATGAGATTGAAGTTGTCCCCAATATCGAGCAGTCTGCGCGCGAAACAACGAAATCGCTCATGAAAGCACTTTCTCGAGATGATTTGACGAGCGAAGAAATAGCCGCCACGAGTAACGAAGAACAGATTATGAAATTGAGCCAGGACTTATCAAAACTTAACAACTCTCTCAACTTTACCGTGGATCAGACCAGATCGACAACGGTCACAAAGCCTGGTATGTCGCGAGCGGTCAAGGATGAAAAGTTTGAAAGCGGACAAAAAGATGACTTCGTGATGGGTGATATTATGAAACCGGTATTGGGAGCGCCAAAACGTTTTGCGCAAGTAGCGGTAATTGCTCGCGAGTCTTCTCTTCGTAACAGAATTGGGCGTAAGAACAGCTCGAAAATTACGCTTAAAACACCGATGTTTTCCGCCATGTCATCATCCTTCGTGAGGAAGGATAAAAGAAGTTTGTCCTCTCCGTCTTCTCTCAGGGAATTTCGAGGTAAGAAAGAGTCGTCTGCCAAGAACAAGGTGGTATCATTTAAAGAATTGAGGTAGTTACACGCAAATTTTATAATACACTGTATATTATTAAAAACAATTTAGAGTTACATGGTATCATACACACCGTTTCTATGGGGAAGCTGATAATATTGCAAATTATCGCGATTTGTCTCTTCGTACGTGCGAAGTTCAGGCGGCGAAGCTTTGTTTCTTAACACCACAGACGCGCGCGTTTGCTTCTCTTTGCTGTTGTTGACGTTGATACGATGACTG
>Ga0163111_10003171_pt1 | contig 10570 bp, 12 predicted proteins | sample CRUFie1St18metaG_FD_109645 | JGI IMG/M metagenome (GOLD analysis project Ga0163111, IMG submission 109645) | Marine microbial communities from the Costa Rica Dome - CRUD Field 142mm St18 metaG | ecosystem: Environmental > Aquatic > Marine > Oceanic > Photic zone | place: Costa Rica: the Eastern... | reverse complement strand
AACTAGGGAAACGTAAAATGTTACAGGTAAATCCAGGACGATTATGACCGTATTTACGTTTCATCTCTAGCATCCAGTCGAAAAATTGTACTATACTATCAAGGCATAATGCATTAATAGTCATCATCATGTGTAAGCCTTCTATGTTTGCTTCACTACAAACTTTTTCAAAATGTTTTGTCCATATATCCCAATTTAAACCATCTCTAATGTATTCTAATTGTGGGCCAAATGCTTCTCCACTTGTATATAAATGAAATCTGTTAATGTTTTGTGTACCAGCAATTAGTTTATCTAATAGACTGTCTTTAGCCATTAAATTACTATTAATTGCAAATCTCATATTTTTTGAATTTGGTTCGTCTGTAGTTTCGAACCAATCGAATAATTGGTATATATCTGGAGTCATTAGAGGCTCACCGCCAGTTACTCTTATTTCTTCTAAATCTTTACTCAATTCTGGCCACCATCTCCAAAAGGCTTGTACATACGGATTTTGTTCACTATTATCAAATGGTTCGGCATAGGGGGCATCATCTATAAAGTGTCCTCTGGCATCACTTTTTATACCCTGATAGCCTCCGTTTGTACGAATGTCTTTTACCCATGTGCTACTAAAGGCAGGATTACAATAACTACATGCTAATTGGCAAGTTCTATTAAATGCTATCTCTAATGTTTTTAAATTTACATCAAACTGCGGGTCTAATGATGCCGCAGTATTTAAATCCTCATCTTCATAAATTACTGTTTTGTAAACTCTATCACTTACAGGCTCATTACCATCTGCGTCTTTGCCCATGTCCTCAATCTTCCAGCAATACTCACACTCTTTTGGACGTTGTCCTTTCTGCATCATGTCTCGCATTTTTTTCTTATGGCGAGTATTGTGTATAGCACTAGGGTTAGTTTTTATTTCTTCTAAATCAATTTGGTGTGCAGGAGGGTGATGACAACTGGTAGTGCCGCCATGCCCTAGCCATATAGTAGCATTATACCATTTTGCGCCGCAGAAACTTTCTGATACAGGATCTATCATTCTTGCTTTATATTCTCTGTGACTTTCGCCTTGCTTTCTTCCCATTTTATTCCTTTGGATATCCCTCGTACCATTCTATAATAGTATTTACTCTAACATCTCTCCAGGAGTTTACATCTAATCCAAAACACAATATAGTATCAGGACTTGAATATCTGTGAACTACTAATTTTTGATCTGCTATATCATTATTTAAGGTACATGGCATAGTTCTAATATCGCCAGTATCTAATTTTTTAAACACAATGGTTACTACACCTTTTTGTAATGCTTTAATTAAATTATTTGTGTTCATGTTTTCTCTTATAAGACGTATTTCCGTCTGCGTAATTATGATTTACTTCACTATGATGTTGTTCGTCTGCTCTAACACATTTTATTAAATCTGTTAATTTTGCATTTTTCTTCATGCCATAATAGTCGATTGCTAATTGTGGGGCAGGAACGTTTTCAACTTGTCCACTCTCTACTATAGCAAGATAGTCTGTATAACTTCTTACTGCTTCTTCTTCAAAGTATCCAATCATTCTGTGTGCTGTTTTAAAGTCTAACAGGTATAATACAGCATAAAATATCATGAATATAAATTGTGCAAGTAACACTAGCAATCTTTCAAACCAATTAGGCTGTGCTATTTCAATAAAAAACATTAAATGCATCCTTTCATTTTCTGCTTCTGCTAACATTTCTCTTATATCTGGACCATAACCCATTTTCATTTTACGCAAACTTTTAAAATGCAACATCATACCTGCAACCATACCTGGTACTCCTGCTACAGTTTCTAAAACTACTGCTCTATGTCCATATCGTTTAGCAAAAAAAGTATCCGCCATAAAGCGGAAAAACTTTGTCATACTCATTGCGAAAAAATTTCTCATACTAAAGCCTCTGCCTCCTTGCATATATCCCACCAATCTTCCATCTCAGGAAAGGTTTTTAAAAAATCTGTATTTCTTCTTTCATCATGTTGTTTAAAAAATTTATAAAAATTTGCTCTTGCTTTGAGTATTTCATCATCGCTCATGATGGTACCTGCTTTCATCCAATCTAAGTTCCTACGAACTTTATCTATTTCAAAATCTTTAAACCCCCTATAATCTATATTTACTTCATCTGCCTGATTTAACTCCATAAATGCTATGGCTTCTTCCAAATAACTTTGATAATAGTCAGGCATTATTTGTATGCATTGCCAAAGTGGTGCTCTTAATAATGGAATATCAAACCATATACGTTGTTTTGGTCTTATCTCATAATCAGGATGTTTATGATCGCCATTGTCTGGTATAGGAATGTATTTAGTACCTTGCCTATCTTTTGCATATTGATCTCTTAATTCTAATATCCATCGCAGGTAATCTTTCAAACTTGTCAAACTTAAAAGGTTAAAAGTATTAATAAAAGTAATAGTACTATTGTCTGTTTCTTTTAATATTCGTTGTACATTATCCTGAAGCATTTTGAAATCCATACCATTACGCATATACTCTGCTTGAGGTCCATAACCATCACATGACACAAAAGTTGCGAAGTTCTTACATGCTGGTGCTACATACCAGTTATTCCCTGAGTTTGGATTAAACTTTTCCGGGTCCTCCCATATTTGTATCTCTTCTAATCTTTGTAGCGACTGTATGAACATGTCCATTAATTTTGGTTTAGGTGGACACATATTTGACGTTACAGACATCTCAAGCCAAGCATTTGGATTTTTGTACACATAGTCTAATACCTTAAAAGTATTGCTATCCATAAGTGGTTCACCACCTGTCATACGAAAAACTTCTAAGTTTTTATATAAATCAGGCCACCACTTCCAAAATGCAGTAACATATGGATTTTCATCTTGTGCAATTTTTCCAGGTAGTAATCTTTGTTTACTCAAACTATCTAAATTATTATGTTCTCCTTGTACAATATCATATGCTCCAAATTGTTTTATCTCCCTTTCCCATGTATTACTAAGATGTGGACTACAATAACTGCATTTTAAATTACATGCCTGATTAAAGTTTACTTCTACATAACGAGGATTTATATTTCCATCAGCACCGGCTTCTGCTATTTCTTGCCTAGCATTTTGAGCCCAATACTCTCCACTACGATATACACGATCACTTCTTCCGCCTACATCTTCTATACGCCAACAATAACTACAGCCCTCAGGTCTTTCGCCTTTTAGCATTTGAGCACGTTGTTCTTTTTTCTCTACTGTATTATGTAATGCAGAAGGATTTGTTTTTAGTTCTTCAAGATCAATATTATGTGTAGGAGGATGGTAACAACTATGTGTTTTACCATTTGTTAGATGCATAGAAACCTGTGTCCATTTTGCATAACACATTGTTTCGCTTATGGCATCTAATTGTTCCTTGGCCTTATCTGCGGCTTGATCATATATACTCACTTATTGTATTAATCCCTTTTCTAACAAATCCTGTATTTGCTTTTCACGAATCATTACTCCCCAACGTCTAGGATTCACATAAGTTTTTTTAAAGAATTTGCACATTTGTTCGTTAGGGTCAAACAACATCATTTCGTTAATGCCCTCATTTAATCGTAAGCCTATATCTTGTATTGCTATATATAGCATTTCAGGGCTATATGATACTTTTGAGTAATTACAAACAGTATCGCCTGGAAAACGTGGTAGCACATCGTTTGTAAAAAAGTCTTTAAACCATTCGTAATCACTTATTAAGTTTGTGTCCCAATCACTTAATACAGTCATTTCGCAACCTAATCTTGCTCCATATATTGCCCACAAGCCATTTTCTACATCTGTACCAATATTGCACCATGTTTGTAATCTGTTATAATTTTGCCACCATATTTTTTGGGAAAATTCATCAGGTAACACTCTAGCACCTTGGTCTAAACTCATCTTTACCCCTTCCCTAAAACCTGCTCTAAAGGCTTGGAATGGAGAAGCAGTTTGATGTACTTCTGAAAATGTGTCGTTTAATTGTATGTAATTAAGTTTCCAACAAAACTCCATACCTTCTTCATCATCTGCAGATTCATGTGTTTTCATATCTAGTACATATTGTCTTGGCCAACATTTAAGTCCACCATTTCCATACACTAAACCATTTAAAATATTTTTTGCGTTCCAACTAAAGATACTTTCTGATATATCATTGCCATCGTGATCAGTCTCAGGCACTTCTAGAATTTGCTCAAAGAAATCGTCCATTACAATATTATCGCCATCTACTGTGATAAAACGATCTGTTTCTGATTGTTTTGCACACTCTTTATGAGCGGCATCAAAGCCTTTGACTCCGTGAACACGTTTTGCCCAAGGTACTTTGTTCAATAGGTCTGCCCAATGCTCTTCAGCATTAGGTTCATCGTAAGAAATATAGAATATGTCTAATTCTGTAACATCAATCTTCGCCATATGTGTCGTCCTGTGTATTTTTTAAGTACGCACATATTTATCAAAAATTTGTAATGTATATACACTACATCGATCCAGGTCTTTAGGTGTTTCTGTTTTGACAGAGCCCTTTTCTATTAGCTCTTTTAAAGAAATTTTTATGAAAAAAATCATAAAATGCGGATCGTTTACACTTGTAAAGTAAAAAAGTAAGTCTTTATGTCCTTTAGCAGTGATACGTTCAAGGTCTTTTCCTTTATATTTGTTCTTTGTTTTAGCACTAGCAGTTACAATAAAATTTTTATTTTTAAATTCTACTTTTATATTATAACTTCTGCTTTTACTATATTCAATTAATTGTACAAAAGCATCTTCGTTTCTCACATATAAACTTTCAATAGGTCTTAGTTCTATATGATATGTATTCTCATCATCAGGATTTGCAGATACTCTGTATATATCTATATTTTTTCCATCTAATATTTTTACTTGATCTCTTGTAAACTTATATGATTTCCATTCTTTTTTAGGTACAATTTCCTCTTTTGTAATACAAGTAATTGTGCCATCATCTAAAAAATATACTGTATAATTCTTTTCATATTCTGCTTTTTGCATAGCATAGTAATTGCCTTCAAACTTTTCTTTGTTTGCTAAAAATCTTTGACGTCTTTCTTCTGCTTTACTTAATGCCATAATCCTTTTCCATTTCCTTTATCATACTTATACTCATCCAGTCCTTTTCAACGTAGTGGAATGGATATAATTGCTGGAAGTTTCCTATTTTAAAATCTTTATATGTGTTGTAATATGTAGGTAATGTATCTGTCCAAACTTCACTAATCCTTGTATCTGGAATATTTTGTACATGACTTTTCATGTGTATAAAAGTTGGAACTTCATCTATATTTTCTCTTGTACAGTCTGCTTCTATACCTAATATTTGCATAGCAAGAGCAAATGCTACGTCTCCACTTAGCCAATCTGGTTTGCCTTCAGGCATATATTTGTAAAACATTCTTTGCCAATGTTGAAATATTATTTCTACCATTGCAAATAATTCACTTGCAAGTTCAGATTTTTTAAAATAAAAAAATGCTGTATAAACATTTGGTAAATTGTTTGCTATAAAATATTTCCTATAAAAATTACTAGTTACAACTTCTCCTCTATATGTCCTAACCTTTGTTGTTGCCCACACATCTTTTTGTGACATAATGTCCCACCAATGACTTACGTCTGTTGGAAAAATCATGTCTGTATCCAGTATTACAGTTTCGTCATACGGTGTCATGTAATAGTATTTCCACTTATTGTTTATCTTCCATTGTTCATCTTTAGCATCGTCCTGCCAAGGAATATCCACAATATTGTCAAAAATTTCTCTGTGCTTTGCTCTAATAAGTTTTTTAGTCTTAGTGTCTACACATACTGTCAGATTGCTTACAGTACTCTGTGTAAGTTTTAAATTTAAGGCAAGGGCATAGGCTTGCTCTAAATAATTAGTTGTATCGTTGTTTTGTGCTATTACTATGTAACCTTTACTCATCTAACTATTTCTATATCGCTTTCTGTTTCTATGACTACTCTAGCACCACAAGATAATATTTTTTCTCCATCAACACCATATACAACTTTACTAGGACCTTTAACCTCTACTTCATGACAGTATGTGTTATTACGTCCTTCTTTAATTGTAATTACTGGCTCGTTGGTGCCGTGTTTTAAGTTGCTTCTAATCTTGTGTTGATTAACGTGTATATATTTTTTAGCCATTGTAATCTCCTAAATCTCCTAAAAAGCATTGTGATGTGTTTTTCCAAACATCTATGTCTACAAAATTTATAATCATAATTGTTCTAATACCACTATATTCTATTGGAGCAAACCCATGCCATTTTTCTTCACTTGGTATAAAAAGTAGTCCTCTATTATCTGCCCATTCTGTTTTAGCATAGTGTGTTTCTTTGTCTACGTATATGTCTGTTGCTAAATTTTTATCATCTTCTTTACTTATATTTACAATTAATGTTAGTTTCTTCTCAGGCGTATCTGTATGTATTGCATGGAAAAATGGATATCTGTCGTGTATAAGTTCTGGTCTACAGTAGGTATTACTTAAATCGCAACCAAAATTATCTTCAAAAAATTTATGATCGTTTAAAAATTCTGCAACTGGTTTTAGTTCAGGATGTATTTCACAATATAGGTCTCCTAAAAAAGTTCTGCCCTTTATTATGTCTCTAAAGCCGTTTGCATTTGTATAATCAGCATCATTTATTTCATGTTGCTGAACTGCATTAAATAGTTCGTCTGGAAAAACATTGTCTATTATCCAATGTTCCCATGGATTTTTATAATTATGTATCTTCATTTATTATTTTCCCTGGAATAAAACTTACTTTACTTGCCCATGATAAATTTTCTAAATATTGATATGTAGACTCTTCTACTATTGGTGGTATTAACTTTTTACAATTATGTGAGCTACAATTAAAAACTAAAATATCATTATTAAGTGCTGATGCACAGTCATCATTTATATCTAAATATAAGACTAAGTAGGCAATATCTTCTGTTATTTCAACTTTTTTATCTATATATATACCTACACCTTTAAAATCTAATTTACTTGGTATAAGAAATTTGTCTTCTATGTAAACAAAATCTATATCTGAAAAAACATTTGTGTTTATAAATTTTTTTAATTCTTTTATTTTTTTATCACAATTAGAAAAGATTACAGGCAATTTTTTATTAAACATTTTGCCTAAACCTCTATCTTGATTGTATATATTCCAATCATGATGATTTTCTATTTCATGTATTTCTAAATATTTTTTTGTATCAGGGCTACATTTAATTTCTAAATTTCTTTTATTTCTTAAAAATCCATTTGAACAAAAATTTACCCATTGAGATAATGATAACGAATCTTTATCAAATATATTATTACTGTCCCAAACAGAAACAGGGGTTTCCAATTGTTGAGCAAATGCGGCATTAAATCTATATGTTCCAGGATGGCATACAAACTCTGTACCCAATATATACCCTTGAGGAGGATATCCAAGACCATTAATTTTTACATCATTTACCAGCCAGTGCAACTTAACAGCATCAAATACTAAATTGTTTTTAGGACTTGACGGTAGCACAAAATTTTTATCAAAATGTTTCCAATCTGTAATTAAATCTGACATTCTTGTATCTTTTATATATTTTAATAAATTATTTGCAGATTCGTTTAGTAAAGTTTTGTAATGTATAAAATTATGCCCTAGTTTATATATTTCATTTGATGATATATTTTTACAACCTTTTAACTCGTTATAGATATTATTTAAGTCAACGTCATTACAAAGTTCTCTTATACTTTTTGCTGAAGTGTCATAGTTCTTAAAATAAATCATTTTGCATAATCCATTAACTTTTCACTTATACGATTTATAGCCCATTTATTCATAATGTGCAAATCTAAATCCTTCCATTTAGTCATCATGAAATCTCCTGGACTTCTAGGCTTCTCTAAATACATTATAATTGTATTTTCATCTATAGCACTATGTATGTCGTCAGTATCGAAACTTTTATAGAGTGTAGTAGGCAACTGTGATATTCCTTTGTCTACAAAACCAGACATCATATGTGCGGCAATAGAGAAACTGTAATCGTTTCTATATAGAGTACCTTGCCACTTATACAGGTCTTTGTAGAATTGGGGATTATTTTTAACATGCTTGACTATGTTAAAAAAACTTTCTACATATTCTGTTTTGCGAAAGTAAACCACAGTTGCCCAATACATTGTTATTCCCATATCATAAAGTCTATCTAATGAAGGATCTTTTCTTTCGTACATTATATCCTGATATTTCCAGTTCATCATTAGTTCGTTATTATGACCCCAACACTGATTTAATGTATCACTGAGTATTAGATAATCAACATCTAATAATATTGTTTCTTCGTATGGACTAATGTCATATGCATCACATCTGTTTACATTGTAAAACTGTAAATGTTTAGCATTATGACTTGTATCTTTAAATAATCTTAAGTTTTTTTCTTTAAATTTTTTATCTTTGTCTACTACAACTAAATTGTTTATTGCTTTTTTTATTAACCTTTTGCCTAATGTTTTTTCTGCATGGCTTAAACTGAAAGGATCAGTTACAACTGTTATGTTTTTTATTCCTAAATTTTTTTGTATCAGTAAAGAATTTACAACTGCTAATCTAAAATAATCTATCTCACTATTATTGTGAGCAAACATTAAGATACCTTTTTTATTATTCGCCTTTTTCATTCAGATCTAAAACTTTATGTACTTTTCTAGCCTTACGCAGTTTTTCATATTCAGTATAATAATCGTTAGTAACTTCATTATATCTGCTGAATATCTCATCGTAAAAACTTTCTACTTCTATTTTTATAGGATTTTTGTAGATGTCTAGGAGTACAACTTCGCTTTGACCTTGGTCTATTAGTTGCTTACAAAAAGTAATTAGAGGAATGTTTATAGAAAATGTGCCACCGTTAATACTGTAACTTAATAGGCTTTGTGTTTTAGCCTTCAATTGGGCTTGTTGATTGTTTAGTGTGACTCTATAATTAGCGAATTCTAGAGCCTTTGTCAAGCGAGTACTCATAGTCATATTTATAAGCCACAAAAAAGCCAGTTACTATGAACTGGCTTTAAAATTTGTTTAATTAAGTACCGCTTATACTACCAACACTTACTGTGGGTGCTGTAAAACTAAAACCGGAACCACTAGCATCTGGTGTTCCTGTTCTGCCGTTTAATGTCATTGTACCGTCGATAAAGTCGTTTCCAAATGCTTCATCTCCTGTACCTGCAATACCGTCTGGTCCTAATGCACCTGATCCTTCAGCATGTGGATCACTAAATGTTGCTTTACATGTTACTACTGTAGGATTAGTTGTGCTGTTTACTTTTGCTTCCATTTTAAAGAAGTTACTGGAATAACTTCCTGAACCAAACTTAGTCCAAATTGTTTGATAACTTGTTGTAAGTTCGTAAAATCCTATACCTGCGTTTGTACCTGAACTACCTATACCTGTATTGTGTAAAAGAAAAGCACTACCCATAGCACTTAAAGTATCAGTCCAGTTAGTGTTCTGTGTTGTAGAACTACCTCCTGCTCTTGAGGCACTAAATCCTATTCTACCACCACCGTTAAAATATGCTCTACATAGTCCTTCATTTGCCCAAGTAAAGGTTGCTTCTGCAGTTAAACTAGTATTCCATTGTGATGTATAAGTTTCGCTATCAGCAGTTGTGTTTGTTCTACTTGCAGGAGAAAATCTAGCATTCCAACAATCTTGTACGTTAAGCATAGCATTAGTAAAGGTAGTAGCACTAATTGTACCACCGTCTGCAACATCTGTGCCTACACCTGAACGTACACTTACACCTAGGAATGCACACATGGCCTGAATGTCGTCCTGAAGTCTTTTAAAACCACCTGTGGCATTGTCGGCAAAAATTAGCCCACCAGCACTTGCGGCATTGACACCTGCACCACCTTGCCCCCAACCGTATGTATTAGATGCTGTAAATGTTCCTGTAGTTACATCGGCCGCATTACCCATTAGGGTATTAATATTTGTTCTCATATTATTGAAATCATCTGCATCTACAACATCACCAGAATTTACACCTGTCATTGTGGTGCCTCCTGATACTGTATAACTTGAACCTGAAGCCATGTTGTCTCCTAATAAATTTTTAATTGCTACATGTATTTATCTGATCTTAAAGATCGAAATGTTTTATTATGCTGGTGGGCCTACATTAGGAACAAAATCTGAGGGCCATCCAAATGTGCTAAGTGGATACATAATTGTAGAATCGTCATCTACATAAGTGCCAGCCCAGGGAAGATTTCTTTGTGCAGATAATTGTAACCAATACTGCTTATTAATTTGATTTTCTATACTTAAAAAATATCTATTACATCCAATATGTGTAAGAAGTTCAGAACTAATATCTAGATCGCCTACGTCTCTTGCCCAATCTCTACTGCCATCTTCATCTTTAGAATACATAAGTACAAATAGTTGAGCTGTATCGTCTTGATAATCTTCTCCTAATATGTCTATAAACACAGGATTTGTTT
>Ga0163111_10003170_pt1 | contig 10571 bp, 3 predicted proteins | sample CRUFie1St18metaG_FD_109645 | JGI IMG/M metagenome (GOLD analysis project Ga0163111, IMG submission 109645) | Marine microbial communities from the Costa Rica Dome - CRUD Field 142mm St18 metaG | ecosystem: Environmental > Aquatic > Marine > Oceanic > Photic zone | place: Costa Rica: the Eastern... | reverse complement strand
ATTCCCTAAACTATACAACACCCCTTTAAAAAGACTAGTATAGAGTTTCATATTTAGGGAATATTTAAGAACTGGTCTGATGTAATTACTACTAAAGGGCGTACTCATAAAGGTCTCTCTCTCTCTCTCTCTCTCTCTCTTTTGTTTTGTCTTTAAAACACCACCACCACCACCACCACACACACGCCCCGAAACGAAACTTTTGTAGATGAAGATCTTTATTAACAAAAATCTTCTTCTTCTTCTTCTGCTCAAAATCGTCGTCGTTTACGTCGTCAAAGATATCGTCGACAATTACTAAAGAATTTTGCGCATCATCATCATCATCATCATCATCAGAGGCATTTAGTATCGAGAGAGATGAGATGATGCGTCCAAAATTGACTCTTTTTTTGGTCTTCTCCATTCGATAATACCTGAAATTAAGAGCATGCCTAAGGCAGTAACTTTATTCATATTCCACAGAATTTTATTCTAACTGGTGATAATGTGCAGGATGATATAGATGAAGAAATTTACATCTGGATGGACGCAAATTTATATAGGGAAGATGATGATGATGTGTGTTTTGTTCGGGATGTGGAGCATTAATATCGTTTTCGCCGCAAGAGGAGCCGCGGTGCAACAACAAGCGAACGGGAACGCGAGGACGACTGGTGGTGGTGACGGCGGTGGCGTTTCCGTGGAAACGCGGCTGGAATTCGCGCGAGACGCGCTGGCGCGCGAGATGACGACGACGGAATCATCATCATCATCATCCGTTGACGATGATGATGACGATGATGATGATGACATCGACCTTTTGCGCGAACAAATCGAACGGGATGTGCATCCATTCAAAGGGAAAGTCACGAGAGAAATGACGCGAAAAGCGGGCACGAAATACGCAGAAAAAAACCACCGAGGATTCGCGTTCGCATGGACGGGCGGAGAACTGTACCTCTTCAGCCGCCGACCGTCCAAGGCGTTCAACGGACACCACGAGAGGCTCATCTACGCGTACTTGTGCGACCTGTGCGAAGTGTTCGGGAAGACGAAAACGATGGACCAACACGACTTTGTTGACGAGGCGGAGGAAGATGTGCTGCCTCCGATTGAAATGGCACTGTCGACGTTCGATTATAACCCTCCCGACGAGGAGCGGTTACCCGTGCTGTGCTTCTGCCGAGATAAAGAGTTCCCGGAAGAAACTGGATGTATTTTACACCCCGGGTTTGGTTTCCGGCTGAACAAAATAGACGAGACCGTGTACGCGAGGAGAGAAGAATTCGATCGCGATTTCCCATGGTCGAAGAAAGACGAAAAGTTAGTCGGGAGGTTTAGCATGTACCCTCGCCTCGGACGACACGCGGACGTCAGAGTGAGGAAAAATTTCGTCGAGTGGGCGGAAAATCGAACGGCGTTCGAGGACGGTTTCATGGACGTGAAAAAGTACTCGAAAATCTCCTTACGAGAACACATGGAGCATAAATACGTGTTACATTTAGACGGTCAAGGCCATTCGTTTCAGTTCGAGGAGAAACTTGGCTTGAACTCCGTCGTGGTGAGCGAAAAGAAGCTGTTTCAGACGTATTTCAGTCAATTTTTAAAGCCAAACGTGCATTACTTGGAGTTTTGGGAGGAAGACACGAAACCGGAGGACGTGTTGGACGTTTTACGGTACGCTCGAACGCACGACGAAGAGATGCAACGGATAGCAAAGAACGGGCAAACGTTCGCGCACAAATACTTCACAAAAAAAGCGCGATTACGATATTACCGCGAATTGTTTCGACGGTACGCCAAAGAGGCGATGACGTACAAAGTCACCGAGAAACCAGACGACGCCATTCGAGTGTGTTGCCCGGGTCGTCCGTGCGAAGAGGAAGACATTCACGTCGAACGATACGCAACGCAACATTTTTAGTGAACTTTAGAGAGAGAGAGAGAGAGAGCATATAGTAATAGGACGAGATGTTCCCTAATAGTAAAAAAATCGAGCACAACAGTCAATAGTCCACACAAACATTTTCTTCGATGCTTCTCACCCGAGCGTTGTTACGCCGGACGAAGACACCGATGACGACGAACATCTCGGCGCAGCAGTTCCACTCTCTGAAAACCTTGCGCTCGTCGTCGTTCTGGTCGTCGTCGTCGTCTCGCGCGTTGTCTTCGTCTAAGGCGACGAGGAGGACATCTCGTTTTGTGGGGTCACGCCGACGCGCGACCGCGAAACGCCGGGACGACGAGAACGACGACGAGACGACGAAGGCGTCGTCGAAAGATGACGTCGACGTTGGGGACGAGAACGGTGGCGGCGGCTCCCGCGTTGAAACGCTGTCGGCGAAAGCCGTTCGAAGAGGATTCAAGGACAAGACGTTGCAACGAACCTATGATGAAAAGTACGTCTATCACGGGAGAAAGAGAGTGTATCAAGGAGAAGACGAAGACGCCGCGCACAACACGTCAAAGTTTCCGTTTACGGCAAAGAATGCGTTGAATTTTGAAGGCACTCGAGCGGATGTGAACGAAATCGAAGAGATTGTCATCGGAAACAACATGATTGGGCCGGATCGAATACGGCGAATAGAGGACGCCGTGTCGAAGCGCGTGTTCAGTTTGCTCCCGATATTAGAGAACGTATACGACACTGGCAACTTCTTGGCGGTGTGTCGAAGCGCAGAAGCGTTAGGAATTGGAGCGGTAGGTGTGGTCGCACAGAAAGGTCTCGTTTTCAAACAGTCCGGAAGAACATCCGGAGGCGCCGTAAAATGGCAGCACATTTCTCAATACGGGTCCACGGAAGAGATGGTCGAAAGAGTGAAGAAACGAGGATTTAGAGTTTTGGTGACGGATTTCGATAGCGAGAAGGCGAAAGCGGTTAGCGAATACGATTGGTCGGTGCCGACGGCTATTGTTTTTGGGAACGAATTGGACGGCATTTCGGAGAAGGCGAAGGAATTAGCAGATGGTAAGGTCTATTTGCCAATGCAAGGTTTTACCGAATCTTTTAATTTATCGGTATCGGCGGCGATATTGCTCTATCACGCGACGGAGGATAGGAAGAAAAGAATAGGTTTGGACGAAGAAAAGGATGGAAAATGCCAACACGAAGACATGAGCGAAGACGAGAAACGTTTGTTACGGGCAATTTGGTTATCGCGATCGGTCGCGAATTATTCGAGGCCGAAATATTTCAAAATGCTTGTCGAACGGCTACGGTTACGAAAGGATAAAGGAGAAGGAAAGATGACGATCGTGGACGAAGATTACGAGGAAGGGAGCAGTGACGAGAAAGATGGTAGTACCGACGAAGAGCACGAGGACATTCTCGCGTTTAATGAAATATTGCAGCCGTCGCAACTTCTTAAGCGAGGCAAGTTCTTAGACTGAGACGATGAGAGAGAAGACGCGGCGATATAGATAGAAGTATTAGATAGTAATATTCAAGTTTGTATTATTATTAAATTAAAAAGTGTTGTACCACCTGGTACCGATACTTTTGCTACTGTTGTCTTTGTGCGCTTCATTTTTACCGGAGAGGTCTAAAAGGCACGTACGGAATCCCTTGATTTTCGCAACACTGCGGGCACGCGAATTTAATATTCGCCTCTTCTTGTTCGTCCAAGCCAGGCGGTTGCATACCGATGCACTCGTAGTGAAACCAGCCGTCGCATCGGTCGCAACAAATCATCGGTCGTTTAGCGTCGTAAGCGGATCGGCAGACGCAATAGAGTTCGCATCGTTCGCCCAACTCTTCCAGTTCGTCTTTGAGATGCACCGGTAATGCTCGTCCTTCACGCAAGAGGACGCGAGCGGCTTCAATCGGAATGGACTTGTCTTCTACGACAGTGGCGGCGTGTTCGAGCCAGAGTTGACCGGCGGATTCTAAGGCGAAAGCACGATCGGCTAACGGGTCAACGCCACCTCCTGGGCAGAGACCAGCGGCTACGGCAGTTTCTTTCAGTTCATGCAACTCGATGAGTTTTGGGAACGGCGGGCCTCGCATTAAAGCCGTAGCTCGTTGTCGCCACGCCGGACCGCAAACCTCGCGCATCAACGCCAACGTTTCCTCGACTGGTTCCAATTCTATGGCTAAAGCGCCTTTCATGCCGGCAAAAATTTGCCTTTTTGGGTCGATCGCGGCAGGCTGTTGTTGCGGACCATCAGGACCCACACCGTTGAGTTGATGTTGCGCCGCCGCGGCAAACATGTGTTCTTGTCCTGGTTGCGGTTGCACAGAACCCATCATCTGTAATTGCTGTTGCGGATGAACGAAAAATTGTTGCTCGTGTTGTTGCTGGAACTGTTGTTGCTGCGCGAACTGTTGCTGCATGGCGGCTTGCGCTGCTATGGCAGCAGCTTGCGCGACTTGCGCGGCTTGGGCGTCTTTTTCCCCTACATCCATCGGCGTTGCTGCGTCCTCTTCTTTAACAACCTCTTCTTTTTTGTCCGCTGGGACCGATTCTGTGGCGGGAGTTTCAACTTCTTCCGCGGCTTTCTTTCCCTTCGCGCCTTTCTTACCTTTCGCCGAGGCTTTCCCTTTCTTGCCTCCTTTCGTCGCGGGCGCTGCTTCTTCCTTAGGCTTCGCTTCTTCCTCCTTTTCTTTTGAATTGTCGTTCTCCTTTGACGCTGGCGTCGCTTCTTTCTCGACATTCGCAGCGGCAACGGAAAGAGGCACCGCAACTTGCGCGTTCGGATCCATTGCTTGCGTAATCGCCGCTAGTATCTGCTGCTCCCCGTCGTCCTTCTTCAACTCCTCCGCCAATTGCTCCATCAATTTTGCGTGTTGATCTCGTAAAATCAATACGTGAACGATGTGCGGGTGCGAAATCGCCGGCGCCATGTGTAATTGCGCTTGACACAACGCCAATTGAACGCCAAACTGTTGCAGTTGAGCGAGTTGGTTGATGGTAATGTTTTTTAACTTTTCCATGAGTAAAGCTGGATTGGCTTGCGCTCCTTGTAGAGCAATCGTGCGTTGCGTGGCCGCGGCGGTGACGGATTGGCCCATGAGCATGACGTGTTGAATAGCCGTCAATTCGGCGTTGTGCGGGTTCCCACCGCGCATTTGCGCCTCGCTGAGTTTTCTTGCCCTCGCTTCGGCTTCTTTTCTGGTCGTTGCTCTCGCAATGTGCGCGGCTTGCGTCTCCGCAGATGCAGTGGTTTCGAGGACGTGGTGATTGTGCAAGCACTCACGAACGCGTAAGCACCACGCATCGTGCGCGTTGACGATTTCAATAAGCAATTCTTCCTCGGGCATTTCGCACGGGAAACTCACGGACTCTTGCAAAGCTTTTTTCAAGGCTAAAATGTTTGGCCTTTTCGTTCGATGGACCGATTTATACGTTTCCAAGGACAACGCTTTAGGCCTCCCGTTCTTCGCCACGCACGGCGCGCACACGTAGTTGTTCATCGTTTTCGCCGCAGAAGCGGAGATGTTGATGCATTTCAAATGGTACCAATCGCCACAATCATCGCATCCGAGCATTTGCACGCCACCAGCTTGTCTGCAGAGACAAAATTGACCATCTTCAGTTTCCGGAGGAATACCAGTCCCGGTGACGTCTAAAATCGCCGCGTGGATAGACTCTAAAATCGTTTGCAGAACCTGCTTGGAATTCAACTGCATCTCTTCTTTCTTGCTCGCTTCTCCTCCAGAGCCAACGGTGGGGGAAGCGTTCGCAGCGCCCACAGATTGACGCAACAAAGCCTTTCGCAGATTTTCGTTCCACTCTTCGCATCGAGTAACGACCGCGGTCAATTGCGCTCGTTCCGGGCACATGAACGCGTCGCCTTCGCTTTCGACTTCCTTTAACAAGTCTTTGAAGTCCAAGAATGGTCGTCGCTTCTTCTTCTCTTGTTTTTTGTCGCCTTCTTCGGTTCCTTTCTTCTCAACAGCTGCACCATCACCATCACCTTCAGTAGCAGCAGTAGGTAGAACAGGCGCCGATGCTAACAACTCTCTCGCAGCGGTAAACCAAACCTGGTGATTCTCCAAGTTCGCCTCGAGCTCATCCACTTTCGCAACAATCGCCGGTAACTCTTTCCCTTCCGAAATCAAAGCATCCAACTCGTCCGGACCTATAGTTTGCTTTGGCCTGCCGTTTTCGTCCAACTCTGGATTCAACATAGCGTCTGCTTTTTGTCGCCAATCGTCCACAAGTTTCCATCGTTTATTGACCTCTTCGAGAAGTTTCGGATTGAGTTCGTCCAAGTCTTCGGCTTCTTCGTGAAGTTCATCTAACAAGGCATCTTCCGGTAAGTCTTCTTCCTCTCCGTCTTGTCTCTTCGATGATTTCGACGACTTGCTGCTCCCTTTCTCAGACGTCCCCGCACCACCTGCGCTGCCTTCGATTCTCTCCAAAATAGACGCAAAACACTCTCTCGCTTTGTCTTCCCAATCCAACGCGCGTAACCGTTTTCTCACAGTTTCCATCGCGGGTAACTCTAACCCAAAATCTTCGTGCGATAACTCCAACTCTTTAAACGTGACTCTCGCGCCTTCTTCACGCCATCGCGTGACGCAATCTTCGGCTTCTTCGTTCCAAGATTCGGCGTCTTCGACTCGTTCGATCAAAGCGGCGACTTCCTTCACGTAGATGCGCAACCCAGGAGGCGTTTGCGCCTTCTTGACGAGTTCCTTCGCTTCCATTAAAGTCGGTAGCGGTTGCGCCGTCCCGCGTCGAGTGAGCTGTTTGCCTTTCAGACACGGTTGCGCGCGTTCGAGCCACGCTTTGGTGTTAGTGACGGTTTCTTCAAGAAAATCAAAGCCTTCGAGTTTGAGAGGGATAGCCGCGCCTTCTCGGACGATTTGTGCGACTTCATCGAGAGACTTCTTGTCCACTTCTTTCTTCGAATTCGCGCACTGAACCGCTTGTCGACCTTTCACTTCCCATCTCTTCCCAGATTCTACGTGTCCTTTCAAAGTCATCAAAAGTTTCTCTTCGTCTGGAGCGACTTCGTAATCGGCAGAGTCGAGTAACTCCTCGCCTTCTTTCACAGCTTTGATCGCGTCGTCTATCGGGTCTTTCACGATAAGCATGTTCTTAATGTCTTCAGCCCATTGACGAACAGTGATTCGATTCGTAAGCCACGTCGATTCGTTAACCGAAATAGAGAGCGCTTTTGATGCTTCCAAGTGCGCCTTTAATTCGTCGATTGACGTTGCCGGCGTGTCCATCTTGAGAGCTTTGTTCACCCACGCGTACGCGTCGTCGACGGCGGTTTCCATCGTAGTGATCTCGTCGCAATACACACCAAGCTCTTTGCCTTCGTTGAACAACGTCTCTGCTTCGTATAAGGGAGCACTTTTGGTATCTAAAAGCGAAATGGCTCTGGCGCGCCACGTATGCGTCTCTTCGCGAGCCTTGATGAGCGTTTGCAACTCCATGGAAGACACCGGTAAACCTCGCGATTCTTTTTCGAGCTCGTCGAGATCGTGAATTCGCACTAAAGTTCCCGTTGTATCGTCGCCGTACTCGTGCTGGTCTTCGTGCGTCGCGCGACCACTACCTCTGCCGGCTCGAGCCGCGCGACAGGGGAGCGCGGCGCGAACTTTTTCCGCCCATTTCGATGCTTTTTGAATCTGCTCGAACAGTTGATTATGACTGGGAATCTCCACAGAAAGTTTCGTTGAATCTTTCAACAACTTTTCGCACGTTCTCGGTGAAGGATACGGTTGCTCTTTCAAAGCATCCACGACTCTTTTCTCGACGTTTTCGGCGTCGGATTTCAGGTTGGTATACGATTTCAAATCCGCCGCAGTCATCGGCACCGGTTTCGACGACAACAGTTCCTCCAATCGTTCCAGTTTCATTCGAGGAACAATCCTATCTTTCTTGGCTACTTTTTGATCATCGTCCTTTGTTTGTGCAGCCGTCGTCGTTGCCGTGGCACCAGCGTCTTCTCTGTCTTCGTTCTTCCCTCCGTTCACATCCATGGCGTCATCGGCTCCGGCTGGTGCTTTTTCAGTAGTTTCCGTTGTCGCCATCGCGGCTTTGTCTTTGTCTTTTTCCTCGAGTTCTTTCTCGTCTCCTTCTTTTTCTTTTTCTTTTTCTTCTTCTTCGTCTTCGAGATATTCCTCTTCGTCCATGACATCACCCACCGTCAATTCTTCCCCGTTCATTCTCGCTTTCAAAACCGTCAAGTCAATTTGCCACTTCTTGGCGAGCACAATTTTAGCGGACAACTTGCGCGTCTCCGCCATCTCGCTTCCACCCCAAACAAACTCTTCTCCCGCGACTGCTAAACTTTGCAAATCCGCAACACACGGCAAAGGAGCTTTTTCTAAGGCTTGCTTTACTTTCTTCGTCCACGCGTTGGCTTTAGTAATCCTAGCTTTACCACAAGCGACCGATTTAAAGTCTGCATTGATTTGTTTCCGATGCTCCGCCGGGGTGGATTTCTCAACCGTCGATACGAGCTTCTCGATATCTTCCAACGTTTTGCGGTAAAAAAGAACTCTGTTGTCCAACGAACACTCTTCGCATAATTCCGCGCAATGCCTCAAGCACGCTTTCCGTCCGACGTTGCATTTACACATGATGCCGGAGAGGTGTAACATGGAGCGACAGATAACACACTCCGGATCATCCTCAGCGGTTCGCGTTGCCGTTCGCAATCGGGCTTCTTTTCTTGTTTTTTTGACTATGGCTACAGCATCAGCTTCAGACGACGACGACGATGAAGAAGGCTTGTTTTTATTGACAACTATCTTCGATCTGACAACCCCATCCGTGGCGAGTTGTTCTCTCGCTTGGCGTTCTTCGTTCATCATCTGTCGAAGTTCCGGTAATAACCACCTCGTGGTGTTCTCGCTAATCGTCGTTTCTTTTCCTTCATTTCCTTCTTCGAGTTTTGGTAATGTTACATCCGCACTATCGCACAATAATCGCTCGTGACAAAACACCGACGACTTTTGACAGGATCGGTATCGTTTCACCGCGGCGGCCCCGTGCGGCAACCAATCTGGAGGCGCAAAGTTTACTTTCTCGCTAATGTTAAATCCACAATCGACTTGCGCGTGGTAACTACTTGGAAACGTCACGATAAACTCGCCCGGGTTTTGCTCTACGCGAAATACTGGCACGTTGTCGTTCCGTAAAGTAGACGGCGGAAGCATCGAGACTACGAGCGTCATCGCATCCGGGTGCTTCGCAAACAAATCTGGAACGGCTCGTTTGAACGAGTTTTCTATCGTCTCAGCTGCAGTTGCGGGAATAGCATACCACATTTTCGCAGCGCCCGCGTGTTGATATGTTATTGAGTACAGATTGTTCTCTTCCACGTGCCAACACGTCGAGGCAAACGTCGAACCAACGTATAAATAAGGCTGCGACAAACCAGCCACGTGTTCCGGTAAACTCGCTAATAGACTTTCGTGTTCACCCGGACCTCTCAATACCGGTAAATTGTTCAAATTCCACGGCGATTTTCTCATGTTTGCGATGGTTTCGTTCTCTTCTTCCTTTTTCCCGTCAGCGGAAGAAGGCGCATCTCGCGTTCTCGGGAACCCGGAGCCTCTCCTCGTGGTGTCAATTTCCGACGCGGATCGAACCTCTATGATCTCATGCGATCCTTCTTCAATCATCTGCCAAAAGCTCTCTTCCACGTCTTCGCGCGGAATAGTGAATGAACCGTATTGCTGTTGTTGCGCTAAAAGCATTTGCGTTCGCCGCGGATTGTTCCTACCAAAAAATGCTAAATCAAACGCGGCGCACGCCTCTCGAAACCCGTCGATGGTGTACTCCCCTCCGTCTTCAAACTCAACCTCACGCGCAGCTTTCTCGCAGCTGACACAAAACCATTTGCCTTTTGGCATCTTTTGCAGCGGGGGCGACAAGCAATACGTGTGAAAGCCTTGGTCGCATCCGTCGCACACGATAAACGTCTCCTCGTCGTCGCGTCCACTCTGGCCGCAAATTTTGCACGTCTGGGCCGTCATGCGTTCAATTTCTAACTGTTCCGCGATTTCTTCTAACCCATTCTCCAATTTTGGTCTCTTCGGTGCCGGTCTGGAACATCGAAACTCTAAATCCAACATCGCCGCGATCAACTCTTTTTCTTCGTCCGTCGGTTCTTCTTCTTCTTCTTCTATCGATGGTTTCCCTTCCTCTTCTTCTTCTTTTTTCCTCTTCTTTTCAAACGGCAACACCCACTTTCGATACAAGCACTTCAACGCGTACGCGTTCGACGTCCCTTCCGTCGCGACCGACGGATCCACGGCGCGCGCGATTTCTTTCCACTGTTTGTTCGTTTTCACGTTCTCAAACCCGCGTCGTCGTATCGACACCTGGTCGTAGAGCGTTTTCACGTCCAGTTTCTTCCCGCAAAACGTCGGCCACCGTTCCAACGGTTGGCCGAAATGTCGCGCCATCGTCGCCGCGTACTCGAGACCGTCCAACGGTTGTTGTTGGTGTTTGGCCCCCCCCGTTTTTTGGCCTCTCCCATATAAGTCCTGTGACGAACATTTAGGGTTTCGGTCTCCTGCGTCTCGAATGACGAGGTCGTTCACGGTTTGGACCTTGGCGTCGACGCGGAAGGTTTCGACGTCGATGGCCAGGCCTGCAAAGGTGTTGTTGTTCGATCCT